>Ga0310691_10000802_pt1 | contig 54147 bp, 91 predicted proteins | sample 176DNAGHGlowgp2_FD_203887 | JGI IMG/M metagenome (GOLD analysis project Ga0310691, IMG submission 203887) | Sheep rumen microbial communities from Palmerston North, Manawatu-Wanganui, New Zealand - 1766 DNA GHGlow gp2 (v2) (version 2) | ecosystem: Host-associated > Mammals > Digestive system >... | reverse complement strand
TCACTTTTTTTAAAAATAATAGTTGACAGCGAGAAAATATACTCGTATACTGGCATCGTACCGAGAAGATTTACTCGCTTCCGGTCAGAGAAACGCCGGGTTTACTTCATTTGATCGACAATCATAGTGTAGTAAATTTACTCCGTTTCTGCAACTACATTTTATAGGGGGAGGTGAAGGAATGGTTCGCAACATAAAGGATTTGTGCAAGCAACGAGGCGAAACGCTGTCTTCCTTGGAACAGAAACTCGGGTTTGGCTATCGCACAATCGAACAATGGGATGACCACGCTCCGAGCGTGAATAAGGTCAACGACGTTGCAAAGTACTTTGGTGTATCGATTGAAGAACTACTGGAGGACGGTGATGAAACGACATGAATTTGTTGCCCAGAACATTCTGTCAGAAATGGTTAGAAGAGGAATCACCGCACCGGAAATGGCCAATCAGATGGATTTATCGTTATCAACATTCTACCGCAGACTGCGGCGACCGGAAGAATTAACTGTCGGAGAACTGATCCTGGCGGCGACATTCCTGAAAATCCCGCTGGAGGTACTGATTAAGAAAGGAGCTTAAACAAATGGCAACGAGGAAAAATGCCCCAACCAGAACTGCGAATTCTGATCAGGGCGCGACCAAAGGTCTCTCAAACAACTCTAAGGGTACCACACCCACAGTGAAAATCAAGTTAACTCACACTAGCAACATGTCCCTAAAGAAATATCTCGGGTGTTACAGCACACCGGTAAACCCGGATCCAGTAAACCCAACAATCATCAGAGAACTTCTGAAATTATTTTCAGACATTTCGGACATAGCTGTCATCACAAAATACGCTCAGCCAGAAATCAGGAGGGATTTTTATGAAACTGTGTAAAGCAATCCTTCTGATGGCAGCCTTTCTCCTTCCGGTGCCGGTCTTAGCCGCACAGGAACCGGAGATCATCCTGATCGGTGTGGTCGCTCCTGCGCCTACAGAGGCGCCGAAAATGCCGATCCAGCCCCTGCAGGAATTTGACTGGGATGCAAAGCTGATCGACGCGGTAGCGTCCATCTACTGGGCGGAAACCGGTGCAAACGGTCCTATCACCTCTCAGGAAAAACTGATGATCACGCAGCTGATCTGGAACCGGTCGCAACACGGAAGCCCATTCCCGGAGGATCTTCTGGAAGTATGCCGACAGCGGAACGAGTTTAACAAAGGAAAGATCAGTGACCGGAACCGGGAAACAGCCAGATCGAATCTCGACAAGGTCCGGTCTCAGGCAGAAGGGTATTACCAAGGGATCCCGGTTGAGATGACAAAAGCTCTGTACATGGGCCGAGTCAACGGAACACTGACCTTTTACGACGCTGACTGGCAAAAAGTGTTTGAGGTGAAGTGAGATGGCATACACGGTTTGCGAAAGAGTTTTTATCGGCGCTCTTGGGATGTTGTTTTGTCTGGTAGCACTCACGACGACAGCGCTGATTCTGGTGGTTTCCTATTGGTACAAAAACCAGAAAGACCGCCGGTGTCGGGATCATAAAAAAGAACAGATCAAAGTGATTGAGCGCGCAGATGCGGACAGAGAACAATGGCAGGCGCTGCTTGGTGAACGCGATCAGCAAATCAACCGTTTGCTGGATCAGTTAGCAGTCCTTACAAGCACTCTGGATAGGACAAAACGCCTACTAGAGGCTTCAGAGAAGGAGAGGGCAAAAGTCTGAGGCTGGCAAGGTCAGGCAAGGAAAGGTGAGGCTTGGCAAGGCCGGGTGGGTCAGGGCGTGGCAGGCGAAATGCCTAAATTAAATCAGAAGTAGAAAAGGAGAAAAAGAAAATGGCAAAAGCAACACAGGAAACAGTAGTTATCCGTCCCATCGAAAAGGCAAGCGCGAAGATCCGCATCGTCGGCGACAGTCCGCTGATCATGCACGCATGGTCCGCAAAGGCGAAACGGGAAATGCTGGGCAAGCAGCTTGGTGTGACCAAAACGGCCGCCAGGGAAAAGAAGAATCCGGTCGAGGATTTCGTCAGCAGTATGTACTGGCTCACGCCCATGCCGGAAGAGTTTACCGCAGAAGCAGTAGCGGAAGCCCTTCGGACCGCACGTTTCGGTTTCCCGGTTACCGCAATCAAGCAGGCGGCCATCACCGCGGCATACCAGCTGGGCTGGACCCCGAACAAAACCTCTCTGCGCGGTGCGTTCTACATCGAGCCGGAAATCAACGGCTACTATGCCGGAGACCTCCAGATCGCAGCGGACCAGAAGAGTATCGAAATCATTCCTAACGCTTTCAAACCGGAATCCATGATCGAGATTAAATCCGATGTTCCTGTCATGCGGGAAGATATGGTCCGGCTCGGTGGAATGGGCAATCCTGCGGACGTCCGGTATCGCGGACAGTTTGACAACTGGTCAGCAGAACTGACCGTAACGTACAACCTTTCCGGTCAGTATTCGCTGGATCAGATCGTCAACATCATCAATGCCGGTGGGTTCGCCTGCGGCATCGGCGAGTGGAGGCCGGAGAAGGATGGCAGCTTCGGACAGTTCCATGTGGAGCGGGCGTAATGCCCGCTCCCCGCTCGGGGCAGGCAAGGCGGGGCGGAGCTGGGCGAGGCGTGGTAAGGCAAGGCAAGGCCTGGCGTGGCGGGGCGCGGCTAGGCGAGGCAGGGCAGGCTGGTCGTTGTTGCTGGGCATGGTACGGAATGGCAGGCAAGGCTGGGCTTGGCAAGGCAGGACAGGGCTTGGTACGGCATGGCAGGCAAGGCGCGGTGCGGCAGGGCAAGGCGCGGCTTGGCGAGGTATGGCAGGCAAGTCGTGTCATGGTACGCCGGGGTTCGGTAAGGCACGGTCGGGCTGGGCAGGCAGGGCGAAGTATGGCGGGTCGGGCCGAGGCATGGCAAGGCTGGGTAGCTAGGTTTGGCTGGGTTTGGCAGGCAAGGCGCGGCAAGGCTCGGCTAGGCAAGGCGAGGCAAGGTCAGGCCGGGTTTGGCAGGTAAGGCTAGGCTTGGCAAGGCAAGGCGGGGCGAGGTTTGGCAAGGTTTGGCTGGACACGGCGGGGCAGGCAAGGTGAGGCTCGGTAAGTTCGGGCTAGACGTGGCGAGGCGCGGCAGGCATGGCGAGGCGGGGTCGGGATGGTCATAGCGGGGCGAGGAATGGCAGGCAAGGAGGTGTACACAAAATGAATTATCAGTACAGACACGGAGCGCACGTTTCCGGGGTGGATGCCCAGACAGTCGGGGAAGTGTGCGCGGAACTGGAAGCGCAGCACCGGCTGACGGCAAGGGACCTTGTGGAGGAAAGCAGACCGGAGGATGCACCTTTGCATGGCTGTTTTGACTGGAACGATACCACAGCAGCCGAGAAATACAGGGAACAGCAGGCGCGGTGCATTATCGGAAGTGTAGAAGTCGTGGTCTTACCTGCACCGGAACCGGTCCGGGCATTCCTGAACGTTGAGCGGGAAAGCCCAAAATATCGGTCGATCCAAGCAATTTTGTCTGACCCGGATGATACCGAAAGAATGTATCGGACGGCACTGCGGGAGCTTCAGGCGTTCCGGCGAAAGTATTCCAATCTCAGCCAGCTGACGCCGCTGTTTGAACAGATTGACGAGCTGGTGGACGCAAATGTCTAGAGGATCGATCCTGACCAAGCTAGGTCCCTGTACCAAATCCTGTCCAGACCGGCATCCCGGATGCCATGATAACTGTTCTCGCTATCAGGAATGGAAAGCGGAACGGGACCGGATTAAGAAGCAGCGGTACGTCTACAAAAAGCAGGAATCGTACCATTTTACATTCTACGAAAGATCACATAAGGAGGAACGCTAATTTGTATGTAAACCCGTTTCTGGCTGGTGTCCTGACGCTTCTGCTGATCGAACTGGCCGCCATCATCACCTATTCAATATGGAAAGGAAGGAAGAGATAGAAACATGAAGATCAACATCGTATTTGACTCCTGGGAAGAACTGGAATCATTCCGCAGTCCGAAAGAGGTCATCTACACCCCCGTGGATATGCCCACCCCTATCGTTGATGTGCTTCAGCCGGTCAAAGAAGCAGTGGATAACATCAAGGCTTCCCTGACGGAAACGCTGAACGCCGACACGACCGCCGCAATCACATCGGAGCCCAAGCCGGAGCCCAAGCCGGAGCCCAAGCCGGAACCGGAACCCGACTACGAACTGCTCCGCGTAGAGGTTCGCAGTGTTCTGGCTGAACTGAACAAAACTCATGCCGGGAAGCCAGCCCAGAAGCTGATCGCTGACATGGGGTTCAAGGGGCTGTCCGATGTTCCCGGAAACCGGCTGCAGGACCTGATGAACCTGGCAAAGGAGGCGCTCAATGCCTGACGCACACGCTAGATTATCCGCATCCAGCGCGGACCGGTGGATCCATTGCCCTGGTTCCATCAAGCTGTCTGAACAGGCTCCGCCCAAGGGCGACACCATCTACACGATGGAAGGAACGGACGCCCACATTCTGGCGGATTTGCGGGTTCACAGCATCGTACTGGGCGAGAAGCTAAAGCGGAAGGAAACTGCCTTCATCAAAGGTTCCGCCTACTACACCGAGGAAATGTCCGACGCTGCCAACGTCTATGCCAACTATATTCAGGAGCTGTTTCAGACGGCCGGCAAAGGGGCGGAATTGATGACGGAACAGCGGCTGGATATGACTCGGTGGATACCGGACGGATTTGGAACGGCAGACTGCTGCATCCTTGGGGACGATATCCTGTACGTCTGCGATTTCAAGTACGGCAAGGGAGTTCCGGTCAATGCCATTGACAATCCCCAGATTCGCCTCTACGGCCTCGGAGCAATCGATCTGTTTGATGGTCTCTACGATTTTTCCAAGGTATCCCTGAATATCATCCAGCCCCGACTAGGGTCTATCAGCTGCGAGAACCTGTCTGTACAGGACCTGCTGAAATGGGGGGAAGAAGTGGTCAAGCCCCAGGCGGAAAAAGCTATGGCCGGATCCGATGAACTGGCCGCCGGTGACTGGTGCCGGTTCTGCCCCTGCAGTCCAATCTGCCGGGAACAGGCCAAGGTCCGGACGGAGATCGCCAAATACGATTTCGCGGATGAATCGCTGATGACCTCGGCAGAAATCACAGAAGTACTGAAGATCGCCGATCCGTGCATCAAATGGCTCAACGCGGTGAAGGAATACGCGCTGGCCCGGGCGCTTGCCGGGGAGACGTTCGACGGGTGGAAAGTAGTAGAAGGACGGTCCACGCGTCAGTACGCCGATGAGCTTCTGGTGAAGCAGGCGCTGAACGCCGCCGGATTCGATGACGCCCTGATCTACGAACGGAAGATGTACGGCATCACGGCTATGACAAAGATCGTTGGTAAAAAGGAAATGACGGATCTGGAACAGATGGGCCTGATTATCAAGCCGGAAGGTAAGCCGGTTCTAGTCCCCGAATCCGATAAGCGGGATGCACTGGACCTCGATAAGGTCAAAAAAGCGCAAACCGATTTCGCAGAATTTGATGAGCTATGAGCTTATTCGACAGTAATGAATACGCAGCCGAACAGGCATATCAAGAATTTTTGAGGAGGAGCAAAAGTTATATGGCTAAATCTCAGGTTGTAACAGGAAAAGTAAGGTTCTCGTACGTCAACATCTTCCGGTCCCGCGCGTTTACCGCGGATGGAGATGCGAAATACTCGATCTGCCTTTTGATTCCGAAAAAGGATAAGAAGACGCTGGCCAAGATCAAGAATGCCATCGAGGTCACCAAGCAGAAAGGCATGGCGGAGAAATGGGGCGGAAAGATCCCGAAGAATCTGCACCTGCCGCTCCGTGACGGGGATGAAGAGCGTGCGGATGAAGCGCCGGAGTACGCCGGGATGTACTTCTTAAATGCCACGGCAAAAGAAAAGCCCGGCATCGTCGATGAGAACGGAAATGAAATCCTCGATCCGAACGAGGTTTACTCCGGATGCTGGGGCCGCGCGGGATTCAACCTGTTCGCTTATGACAACAACGGCAACCGCGGCATCGGCGTCGGACTGAATACCATCCAGAAGCTGCAGGATGACGAACGTCTGGGCGGAGCCAGGGCGACAGCGGAAGAGGATTTCGGCGACGATTTCGATGATGAAGAGGATTTCGGTTAATCCATATGCGTACACTGGCCTGTGATATCGAAACATATTCCTCCGCGGATCTGACGGAAACCGGGGTGTACCGTTACACGGAAGCCCCGGACTTCCAGATCCTTCTGCTTGGCTACAAGTGGGACGATGAACCGGACGTACACGTCATCGACCTGACAAGCACAGCAGATTTCACAGCGGAAGAACAGGAAGTGATTGACGCGCTGACGGATCCGAACGTCCGGAAGACCGCATGGAATGCAAATTTTGAAAGATCGGGTTTCGCGAAATGGCTCAATCGACCGATGCCCCCGGAACAATGGGATGACACAATGGTTCGCGCCCTGGAGCTGGGGCTTCCCGGCTCCCTGGCCGGCGCCGGTATCGCTCTGGGTCTTCCGGCAGAAAAACTGAAGGACCCCCGGGGCAAAGCGCTGATCAACTTCTTCAGCAAGCCCTGTAAGCCTACCAAAACCAACGGGATGCGGACGCGGAACCTGCCGGCCCATGACCCGGACAAATGGAAGCTGTACATCGAGTATAACCGGCAGGACGTGGTCACGGAACAGGCCATCCGGGAGATGCTATTGAAGAAGGTCCAGCCGATCCAGTCGGAATGGGACCTGTGGTATCTGGACCAGAGAATGAATGACCGCGGGGTCCGAGTCGATCTGCCGATGGTGCAGAAGATCGTCCGTTATGACGAACAGCGACAGGTCCAGCTGATCAATGAAGCCAAGGATATAACCGGTCTGGAGAATCCGAACAGCCTGATCCAGCTGAAAGACTGGTTGACCCGGAAAGGCGTCCCGCTGGCGGAAGTGACCAAGGACGTGATCGTAGACCAGCTGAAGAAAGTGGATCTTCCTCCGGAAGTCCGGCGCGTTCTGGAAATCCGACAGGCACTGGGGAAATCATCCGTAAAGAAGTTTCACACGATGCTGGATGCAGCCTGCGCTGACGGACGTATCCGGGGAACGATGCAGTTTTACGGAGCCGCCCGAACAGGACGCTTCGCCGGCCGACTGGTGCAGGTCCACAACCTGTCCAAAAATTACCTAGCTGATTTGGATCTGGCTCGTCAACTGGTCTGCGAGAACCGATTTGATGACCTGGAAATGCTGTTCGGGGAACCGGCGTTCGTCTTTTCAGAGTTGGTCCGCACCGCGTTCATTCCATCAAAAGACCGGCATTTCGTCGTCGCGGATTTCAGCGCGATTGAAGCCCGTGTTCTTGGGTGGCTTGCCGGAGAAGACTGGGTGCTGGAGGCGTTCCGAAATGGCAAGGACATCTACTGCGAAACGGCATCCAAGATGTATCACGTTCCGGTCGTTAAACACGGACAGAACGGACATCTGCGGCAGAAGGGGAAGGTCGCTGTTCTTGCGTGTGGTTATCAAGGCGGCGTCGGGGCCATGAAGCGGATGGATAAAGAAGGGTCGATCCCGGAGGAAGAGCTGCAATCTGTAGTAGACCAATGGCGCTCCGCCAATCCGCACATCGTGAAATTCTGGCGGGATTGTGAGGACGCCGCGAAAACAGCAATCAGAGAGAAAAGATCAGTCAGACGAGGTATCAGGCTGCAGATAGATCCTGAAGAAATCAGAGTCAGAGAATACGCAGCACAATCATGGGTGAGACCTTACAGCGTGAGAGAGAATTGCTCAATTTTCTTCACATATAGAGACAAAAATCTTTATATCAAACTCCCAAGCGGGCGATCCATCTGCTACTGGAATGCAAGACTGAAAGAAGACCCTACCGGGAAAGAATCCATCGTCTTCATGTCAGTCAATACAGCACGCCGGTGGACGGAAGAAGAAACCTACGGCGGGAAGATCACGGAAAACATAACCCAAGCAGTCGCCCGGGATTGCCTCGCAGAAACAATTCGGAACGTATCCGCAATGGGCTATGAGATCGTAATGCACGTTCATGACGAAATCATCGTAGACGCGCCAGTCAGCGATACCGGCGCGTATCAGAACATTCTGGAAACGATGAAGGCCCCGATCCCGTGGGCGCCGGGCTTACCGCTGAATGCGGACGGATACGTCTGCAATTACTACAGAAAGGATTAAACCATGCACGCAATAACAATCCATATTCCTCCGGAGTGGAAAGGCGGGCGCTGGATTGAATCGGTAGGAATCATGAAGGTTGATCTGGACGCGCTGGCCACCCGATGCGGAAACCGAGAATATGTGTACCACCCATATCCGGACCGACCAATCACAGAACTGCAGGTCACCGCAGAGGTCTTCCGGAAGATCAGCAATCTGATCGTGAAATACGCAAAGCAGAAGGATTATGAACTGGCCGACGAAATATTTACTGCCGCAGAAAATCCAAAGGTAAGGAAGATTTGGACCGATGCTAAAACCAAATTTGAAACTAAGCGAAATCGAACCGATCCCAGTTAAGCATGACGGGAAGCTGATGATATCCGTCGGGAAAACCCGGTTCGATACCAAGTGGAAGAATCAGAACTGGACATGGGGGCAGCTTCTTGCCCGCCTGTCTACCAGCATCCTAACGGCAGAGACCCATGCGGAATACCTGAAGATGCCGAAAGACCGGCAGGACCAGATTAAGGACATTGGTGGGTTTGTCGGCGGAAGACTGAAGGACGGACACCGAAAAGCGGAAAACGTAGATGGCCGTCAGCTCCTGACGCTGGACCTGGATTTCGCACCCAGTTCCTTCCCACAGGACATGGCCGACAATCTGGACCTGATCTGCGCATACTGCATATACTCAACGCACAAATATGCAGAATCCATGCCGAAATTCCGTCTGGTCATTCCGCTGAACCGGGAAGTCAGCGCGGATGAGTATGAAGCAATCGCCCGGAAGATCGCAGAGAAGGTCGGAATCGATTTTTTCGACGACTCAACTTATCAACCAAGCCGTTTGATGTACTGGCCCAGTCATTCATCGGATGTAACGCCGGTCTTTGAATACGCAGATGAGTCATGGCTGGATGCCGATTCTGTGCTGGCGGAATATCCGGACTGGACGGATGTCAGTTATTGGCCGGAATCATCCAGGATGACCGGGATCCGGAAAAAGCAAGCAGACAAACAGGGCGATCCAACAGAGAAACCGGGGATCGTCGGATACTTCTGCCGGACATACACTGTCCCGGAAGCCATCGCGAAATTCCTGCCGGATGTATACACGCCGACATCCAAAGAGAACCGGTACACCTACTCCGCCGGATCTACAGCGGCGGGGCTGGTCGTTTACAACGACGGGAAATTTGCCTACTCCAATCACGGCACAGACCCCGCGGGCGGACAGCTGTGCAACGCGTTCGATCTGGTGCGAATCCATAAGTTTCTGGATCTGGATGAAGGGACGAACGCGACCGGAACCAAACTGCCGAGCTATGAAGCAATGGCGTCCCTGGTAGCCAGCGACCCGGAAGCGATGGCGACAAAAGCGGAAGAGGACCGTGAGAAAGCAGCGGAGGATTTTGCCGAAGTCCTGCCGGAAGAAAACTGGCGGAAACGTCTTAGCCGGAAAAACCGGTCCGGAGAGATCGATCCGACCGCGGTCAACGCGGAGCTGATTCTGACGTTTGAAGAACAGCTTCAGGGGATCCGGTACAACGAACTGGCCCGACAGATTGAAGCAACGGATATGCCGTGGAGCCGTCCGGGGACAGCATGGCGGGACACAGACGAATCGCAGCTGTACCAATGGGTAGCCAAGGTGTACCACGTTCAGTTCCCGGACAACCGGTTCCGGGGCGCTCTGGCGGTCGTAGCGGATAACCGGAGGTTCCATCCGATCCGGGAATATCTGGAAGGACTGCCGGAATGGGACGGCATCAAGCGGGTAGACACCCTGCTGATCGACTATCTGGGTGCGGACGATACGGCGTATACGCGGGAAGCTACGCGGAAATGCCTTCTGGCGGCAGTTACAAGGATCTTCCGACCGGGCGCGAAATTTGACAGCGTGCTGGTCCTCCAGGGGCCGCAAGGGATCGGGAAAAGCACCATTTTCGCCAGATTGGCGGGGGAGTGGTTCTCGGACGCGCTGTCCATCGCGGATATGAGGGACAAAACTGCAGCGGAACGGCTGCAGGGCTACTGGATCCTGGAGATTTCCGAAATGACCGGTATGCGGAAGGCGGAAGTCGAAACGATCAAATCGTTTATATCCAGACAGGATGACGTATACCGCGCGGCATACGGACGGAATACGGAGAGCCACAGAAGACAGTGCGTCATCGTAGGAAGCACAAATGAGGAAAACGGATTCCTGCGGGATGTAACCGGGAACAGAAGATTCTGGCCGGTACCGGTGACCGGAGACACGATAGAAACCCCGTGGGATCTGACGCAGGAAACGGTGGATCAGATTTGGGCAGAGATCCTGACCGCCTATCGGAGCCATGAATCCCTTCTGTTAAGCCGGGAGGCTACACAGCAAGCCATAGAAGCACAGAGAGAAGCTATGGAAGCCGATGAACGGCAGGGGTTAGTAGAAGCCTATCTGGACCGTCTGCTGCCGGGGAACTGGGAGGAAATGGACGAGGATGAACGAATCATGTTCCTGTCTGATGACACGCAGAAGGGGACCGTCCGGCGGACCGCAGTAACGAATATCGAAATCTGGACAGAGTGCTTCCGGAACAAGCGGTCCGGGATGGAACAGAAAGACGCCAAAGCGATCACGACGATCATGGCCCGGATCAAGGGCTGGCACCGGAAGGGCATGAAACGGAACAAACTGTATGGCCGACAGAAAACATATGTGAGGGACAGCTAATGCGGGAACGAGATATAGAAAAGAAACTGATCAAAGGAGTCAAGCAGCTGGGTGGAGAATGCTTGAAGTGGGTCAGTCCCGGAAACACCGGGGTCCCGGACCGGATCGTCATCCTGCCCAGCGGGGACATATTCTTCGTAGAGCTGAAGACCGATACCGGCCGGCTGTCCGGACCGCAGGACTACTGGCAATTCCGATTAAAAGAACTGAACTGCGTCGCTGTGGTCCTATACGGATCTGATGCTGTGGACTGGTTCCTGAAGTGGATCGGGCCCTACGCGTGGTCGGAAGAAATCCGGGAAATGATTGGAGATTTAGTAGATGCAAGAAATAATCCATGACGCACAGCGGTTAAAAGAACTGCAGGCGCTTCCCCTGGAACGGAAGATACAGATTTCCCAGACCAGAATCATCGAATGGTATCAGCACTGGAAGGGAAATGTTGTCATTTCTTATTCCGGTGGAAAAGACAGCACGGTCCTGCTTCATATGGTCCACCAGCTGTATCCGGATGTACCAGCGGTATTTTGTAACACCGGTCTGGAGTACCCGGAAATCCAGAAATTTGCAAGAGAACAGGGGGCCACATTCGTCACTCCAACAATGCGTTTTGATGAGGTGATCATGACCTATGGCTACCCGTTGATCGGGAAAGAAGTGGCGGAAGCGATCCACTACGCCAGAAGAATTAGAAACGGAGAGAGAGAGAACAGCAGAACGGCATCAGTCAGAACTCCTCGGAACCCGTCCGCGGAGCGAGACAGACAGGTTACAAGGAAACAGTCCGGAGGCGACGGGATCTCACGGGGGGGGAAGAACCACAACCCTCAACCGAAAGATCATCTCATCCAGACGAGCGCTGCTCGGAATCGGCGGACGGTCCTTACCGGAAGAATGAGCAATGGTACGACTACGAACCCGGGACAAGAGTCAAGCTCAAACTTGAAGGATTCCACAGAACCGGGGTAGATGGTGTATGGAAAGACTGGAGGCGGAACAGCCTCAACAAAGGCCCGGAGCAATTTGGTGCTAAATCTCAGTTCAATAAAGAGAAATGGCTTCCGCTCTGCCAGGATCTGCCGGCATATATCAGTCACTACTGCTGCGCTGTGATGAAGAAGCACCCACTGAGAAAGTACCAGAGAGCGAATAAGTGCTATCCGTATTTAGGTACGTTGGCGTCAGAATCGCGGGTACGGCGTCAAGCGTGGCTCCGATCCGGGTGCAACGCCTTTAACGGTGACAGCCCATCCAGCCAGCCATTGTCCTTCTGGACGGAACAAGACATCCTCGGCTACCTTGCCCGATATGAGTTTATCGACCTCTGCTCCATCTATGGCGACATCGTGGAAGGGGATGACGGAAAGCTGGCCTGTACCGGATGCGACAGAACAGGATGCATCTTCTGCGGGTTTGGGTTTCATCTGGACAAAGGCGAGACGCGATTCCAACGACTGGCAAAGACACATCCGAAACAGTACGAGTATTGCATCGGCGGCGGGCAATGGTCGGATAACCCGAAATATGATCCGACCGCACCGGAGTACGACGGGGAGTGGAAAAACTGGAATCCAAAGAAGGTTTGGACTCCATCCGAAAAAGGGTTAGGCATGGGCAAGCTGTTCGACATGGTGAACGAAATTTACGGAAAGGATTTTTACAGATACGAATGAAAGAGGGAGGTGATGAAAAATGAGGTTCATGCCACACGATTATCAGACCAAAGCAATTAAACGGATCGAACAGCAAACGAATTGCGGTCTTTTTCTGAGTATGGGCCTCGGGTGAGAAAACGGTCATCACCCTTACCGCGATTCAAGACCTGATCAACGATTTCGCCATCCGGAAGGTACTGGTCATCGCGCCAAAGCGGGTAGCAGAAGATACATGGAGCCGGGAGCATCAGAAGTGGGCTCACCTGAAGGACCTGCGGATCAGCAAGGTGCTGGGAGACGTCAGACAACGGACAGAAGCACTCCGGGCGGATGCGGACATCTATGTCATGGGTCGGGACAATACCGTCTGGTTGATCGAAAATGGCTATTTTGATTTCGATATGGTCGTGATTGATGAACTGTCCAGCTTCAAGAATCCACAGGCCAAACGGTTCCGGTCCCTGCGGAGAGTCATATCAAAAGCGCGCCGGGTCGTCGGTTTGACCGGTACCCCGTCCCCGAATGGTCTGATGGATCTGTGGGCGGAGATGTACCTGCTGGATGGAGGGAGACGGCTGGGAAAATCACTGGGGGCTTATCGGGAAACGTTCTTCCGTCCAGGACGCAGAAACGGATATGTCGTGTATGACTACATCCCGCTGAAAGGCGCCCAGGATGAAATCCAAAGGCGGATCAGCGATATCTGCATCAGCATGACCGCGGAGGACTACCTGCGGCTGCCTGAACGGATTGACAATGTAATCCCGGTTAAGCTGACATCGGAAGAACTGACCGTGTACAAACAGATGGAAAAGGAACAGCTTCTGCAGCTGACAGATGACGAGACAGTCGTAGCACTGAGCGCGGCGGCTGTGATGAACAAACTGCTTCAGATCGCGAACGGCGCGGTCTACACGGCGGAAGGGACTATCGCCCGGATCCATCAGCAGAAACTGGACGCACTGGATGAAATCATCGATACGACGGACGGTCCGGTCCTTGTCTTCTACAGCTTCCGACATGATCTGGAGGCCATCCGGGACCGATTCCCGGAAGCGCGAATGCTGGAGACCCCGACGGATATATCGGATTGGAATGCCGGAAAGGTTCGGATTCTGCTGGCACACCCGGCCTCCGTCGGGTACGGACTGAACCTGCAGGACGGCGGACACGTCATCGTCTGGTACGGCCTGACGTGGTCCCTGGAACTGTATCAGCAGGCCAACGCACGATTGCACCGGCAGGGACAGAAGATGCCGGTCATCATCCATCACCTGATCGCAGAAGGAACCGTGGATGAACAGGTGATGAAAGCGCTGAAAAGCAAAGACACGAGTCAAACAGCACTGATGAACGCTTTAAAAGAAAGGATGAACTGATATGGAAGGAATGTGCCCATTTTGTGAAGAGTTGCGCTGCGATATCCGGCACAGTTTTCACGGCAGCGTAGAAGGAAAATTCACGGTATACCACAAATACAAGGCCGCGCTGATCAAAGAAACCTACCGGGCGTTCCCGGATGGGAGCAGCAATCGTGCCGGCGTTGGGACCGGCAAAAGCCATAAGCTGAGCTACTGTCCGGTGTGCGGCAGGGAAATTGATATCAAGAGGGAAATGAAATGCTGAAGCCGATGGACACCGTCCGGGTGAATGACAAATACCCAGACCTGGCATACATGAAGGGGCAGACGTTTCGGATCGGGTCAATGGGAACGGTCTGCGGGACGAAAGTGGTTTGGCTGTTTGGGCATGGCGCGCCGGTGTCGTGCATCGCAGCGGATGCTGTAGAAAAGGTGAAGGAGGATTCCGTAAATGCTGGATCTTATCAGTAAAGCAGAAGTAGTCCATGACCTGATCCAGTATCAACATGATCAGTTTTCAGCTGCTGGCCATGAAGAGGCGTACGACGCCATCAATCATATTATCAGCGGGATTATGGATATGACGACCGTCAAGGCCCGGCCGGTAAATGAGGACAAATCATTCGCGGAAGGGTACGCATATGCCCAGCAGGTGATCACAGAAGCGCTGGCTAAGAATATGCCGAAAGGAGAAAACAATGATACCAATACCTGAAGATATGTTTGAAGAACCGGAGATCAAGGACTCCGGGGACCGTACCGAGTTTCCGACGGGAGCCGTCCGGGATATGCACGAGGGGAAAGGCCGGATGGACCTGCTCCCATGGAATGCGATTATGGAGGTCAGCAGGCACTGTGAAGCTGGTGCTAAGAAATATGGGGAAAACAATATCCGGCTTGGAGTACCTCTTCACAGTTTACTGGATTCAGGTTTAAGGCACACGGCAAAATATCTGTGCGGAATGACAGATGAAGCGCATCTCACAGCTGCTTGCTGGAATCTCCTGTGGGCATTGGAGTTTTTGCTGACAAGGAAAGATTTGGTGGATGTGCCATGGAACCCGATGAAACAACTGATCAAAGACATGGCGGCAAACGTGGGGAGGAAGAATGAATAAACTGATTCTAGATGCAACGTGTGGCAACAGAACAATTTGGTTTCAGAAGAACGAACCTCATACAGTTTACTGCGACATCAGAGAAGAATCATATGAGAAAAGATTCGGAAATGCTTTGAACAAACACGGAGAGAAAAAGTGCAGACATCTTGATGTTAGTCCAGATATTAGGTGTGACTTTACAAACCTTCCATTTGAATCAGAGTCATTCCACCTTGTTGTGTTCGATCCGCCACATATTGTGAATTTGGGATCTGATTCGTGGATGCGTAAAGCGTACGGTTCTCTTGATGGAGATTGGAAACCAATGATTAGGGATGGGGTAGACGAATGTTTCCGAGTTCTGAAGCAGAACGGAGTGCTGATATTCAAATGGTCGGATATATCCGTTTCAACAAGGGAAATTCTGAATGTGATCGGACGGGAACCGTTATTCGGTCACAGAAGCGGAAAGAAAATGAACACACACTGGATGTGCTTTATGAAGTTTGAGAAGGAGGAAAAGAAAAATGAGTAAAGAAATCATTTATAACCAGGACAGTATGGCAGAGACGATCAAAGGGTTCGGGGAGCAGATGACCGAAGCAGCGGAAGAGCTGGCGGATATCTGCGTAAAACGGAATTGCAGAAGCATTACATTCTTTGCCGGTATCTTCCCAGGTGAAGTGCCGGTCTTGGAGGTAGATATACAGTTTTTTAATGACCGGGTGACCTGTCCGCTCAGTGAGGTGGTGAAAAAGTGATTTTTTTCATATTATGTCGCAATGCTGGCCGTCGCTATTGGCGCGTTCTACGCCGGCAGGTGGTCCGGAATGGAATGGGTCCTGAGACGGTGTGCGGTGCAGGTGGAGGATACTGAGAATGACCAGAGCAGAAAAAATCCGGCAGATGACTGACTCGGAGCTGTCCAGGCTGCTGTGCGACCTGATCTGGGAAGCAGCAGGATGCGGCTGCTGCCGGTTCAACACAGCAGTCGGGTGCAAAGTGAAGGAATGGCTGAATGAAGAAGACAGACCGAGTGATCAATCTTGACGATTTCCGGTCCAGTTATCTGGCAGAGGTCATCTGCACAAAATGTCTGCACCGATGGATTGCGGTATGGCCCGTCGGGATATGGCTGAAGGACCTGGAATACCCAAACTGCGGTCCGGGGTATGTAATTAAAACAGGACAGGATTTGGAGGATGAAGTATGAATGAGTATATTAGGTTGCTTGAAATTGTTAAGAGCAGAATGGAAATACGCGAAGATTCATTCGGCGATGTTATCGCCGCGAAAATCAACAACAATGAAGAATTTGATTTAATGGTGTCTTTTTGGGCAGCCGCATATTCATCTTGCTACAGACGAGAAACGATAAGAGGCAAATTTGTTGGTACAGATTGGTATTTCATCGAAAGTGACACAACCGATTACGGGATGGATGGCAAGTCGACTACATATTTCATACAGACTCTTACCGAGAAAAAGCAGAAGTTTTTGAAGTTTTGCAGAAAATTCGATGATGACGGTGCATTGATGGATGAGGTGACGGAATGACTTATGAAGAGTTAAAAGCAGAAGCATCACGTCAGGGTTACTCTCTGATCCGCAAAGAGAAATATATTTCACTTAACAAATGCCCCAAATGTGGAATAAAGCCAAGCCTGTGGACTGGTGCCGATGAATATACATATCGGTGTGATGGATGCGGGCTATCAAGCGAGAGACAGAAATCCGTGAAAAAAGCAAAGCTGTCATGGAATGAGGTGACGGAATGAAAACAACAAGCATTGAAAATAGTATAGGGATCATTATAGGCGAAGCGATCGAAATGCTTCTGGCAAATAAGCGGCGGTCAAAGAATATTTTCACACATGATAGGCAGATCACACTCGTTAAGGATGGAGATTATTCTCATTCGATCAAAATCATTCTCGGTGATGGCTGGTTCAGCGAAGGTAGAGAGAAGGTGACGGAATGAAAAGGATAAACATACTTCCAGATCAAGGTGCAAATACGGATTTCGGAACCTGTCCGAAATGCGGGGCACCGATAGATGGTGACAGATGCGAATACTGCGGTGCAATCTTTTATGACTTCGTAAACATTCAGAGCGGTGCCCCAACATACATCCGGATGAAGATCATGGGGGCTTTGCATATTTTCCGTGCGGTTGTTGAGGATGTGGAAATCAATCAAGACAATGGCGGGACTTCGCTATATGCAGATAACGATAACTATACTATTTACATGGAACCAGAGATGCCAGAGATCACCTTAAGGATGCGGGTCGTACCTGACGATAAAGGCGTGATTTTAGAAAAGAGAAAGAAGGTATCGGAATGAAAATCAAGATTACAGAAATTGAAGCAGACGCAAGGGAATTGAGGGAAAGCAACACACTGGCAAGCAATTTTGCCATGATGCTTTCAAGATGCTTCCAATCGAACGAGCCTTTCGATGACGATGTGGAGGAGGAAGAAAATGAACAGAATTGAAGAGTTTTTGAAACTGGCACAAGAAAATCCCGACCTTCCGATTATCCCGATGGTGGACTCTGAAGTGGTCTGCGATGATACATATACCTACTGGATGGGCGGATGGGGACATTCTGAGGTAACAGAGTATTACGTTGGCGAAGAAGGAATCCATTTCAGGGATGATGACGAGGAAGACGTCCTGAAAGATATGGCTGGCTGCAAATATTACTGTACGCCAGACGGCAGGGATATTACAGACCTTTCAGATGAAGAATGGAATGCGCTGTATCAATCCATTCCATGGAAGAAAACTATCGTAGTGTACATTACAGCACCAGATGATTTGAGGTGACGGAATGAGCTACTTTCCATATCTTGGAGCGATCAAATCGCTCGTTCAAATGGCATTTCCGGACAAAATGGTAAGCGTTTGGTGTGAGGATTCGCCATTGGATCCAAACGTGATATTAATTAAGGCGAGAGTTAATGACTATGAAACGTATGTATGCGCTAATAATACCAAGTTCAGCGAGAAAGCTATCGCAAACCTTTTGACAGCAAAATTGAATTCTGGGAGGAATCAATAATGTACGATAACATCGCCTGCGAACCGCAGAAAGAAGTAACGCTGGAGCAGATCATTAAGGACAGCCATGAGGCCCTGTGCGAGATTGAAGCCGATGTCGGTGCGATCGGATCCATTCTGTTCGGCACCAACCCGGATGAGCAGAAGAGGGATGACCACCCGTGCAGCATAGACGCTGCGCTGGTGTATGACGTAAACACCGAGAAGAAGATCATACAAATGCTGAGCTATATCCTTGGACGGCTGAGGTGACGGAATGATGGAAGGATTGTACCCATATTGCGATGATTGTCCAATGAAATTTAACAGCGATAAAGAAAAATTATTGTGTGGACTGCATTGGCGACCTTTAACAGGAACAAAATGCGGATTCCCAGACAAAAATGGAAACAACTGTCCGAAAGATGTGCTGCTAAAACTCGCAAAGACGGATGAGGTGACAGAATGAAAATAGAATTTTATGTGCCAAAGGGAGAAACGATCCCAACTGATTTAAGGCTTAAAGTTGATGGAAACCAAATCGAGTATAAGCGAGTCAAAAATGGGTTTCTGTTTGAAACGCTGATCGACGATGAGGAAAAAGCATTGGAGATAGTGAGTGAAATTGTGAAACAAATAAAAAGAGAACACGATGAACCAGAACATGGCATTTCATGGAGAACGGTGTCGCTGTCTGTCGTACCGCAGGAAGAACGATACAAGATCGGCACTTGGGTTAGATGGGAATATCGTGTTAGAGACTCTTATTGAGGTGACGGAATAATGTGTACGTTTATATGGGCATGGACAGAAAGCAGCCCGATCCCGGACTGTGAACAGATCAAATGTGAAGACTGCCCATATTGGATGGAGGTGACAGAATGTACCGAATAAAAGAAACAGTAGAAACTGTCAACAGGATCGGTCGACTGATGCAGGAATCATCCACCTTTGTCAACGACCATCCGGAGGCCTGCATGATCCCGATCCTGTCGCAGATCGCGGTCAGTCTGGCGGTAATCGCAGACTGCATGGACAGCACAGAAGAGGATGAGAGGATATGATCTACTTAATAACGCGGGGTGAATACTCCGATTATGGTGTTGTTGGATATTGCACATCGAAGAACGTAGCAGAGAAGGTATGCGCCAAACTGAACCGAAGGGAACTGCAGAGGATTTATAACAGCAATCCGTACATGGTAGAGAGCTGCAGGTGCATGGATGAAAAACCGAAGGCGGAATCTGTGGCGTATGAATATGAGTTCCATGCAACAAAAGATATATCCGGAGAAGTAGTAATACGCTACCCGTACAGCGCAGAAGGCGTGCTGGTGGATGAATGGCTTCCGGTAAGAGTGGAGCGTGATGGTTACTCTATCAGCGAGTCATATACAATCCGCGTCCGGGTGAAGCAGAAGAACCGCGATAAAGCGCTGAAGATCGCGGAGGATGCGCTGGCCCAGTACAGGGCAGAAGAGGAGGGGATGACATGAACGCAGCAGTTTACCCAGCCAGCCGGTCGTATTACCAGAAGGTCCTGCCGGCCGTAAAGAGTTTACTGTATCACTCGAAGGTGGAGCAGATCGTCCTGCTGATCGAAGACGACGAATACCCCGGCTATCTGCCGGAGCCGGTGATCACGATGAACGCGCAGAAGGTGTTCGGACAGTATCTCGTACCGAACGGACCGAACGTGACCCGGGCGCCGCACGCCTACCTGAGTATAGCCCGCACGATCTACGCCGGCCCGCTGTGGACGATGGGCTATCGGAGGATCCTCTCACTAGACGCTGACACGATTGTCACGCAGGACATCGGAGACGAGCCGTGGACAATGGATCTGGACGGGTGCCATGTCGCTGGCGTCCCGGAGGTGAAGCTCAGCGCGGAGCTGGGCCGGCCCTATATCAGCGCCGGTGTGATGCTGATGGACCTTGATGCTATCCATCGGCACAGACGGGACGTAAAGATGCTCCACACGATGAACACGAAGCGGTACCAGTGGCTGGAGCAGGACTGCATCAATGAACACTGCCGGATCAAACCACTTGGCCCGGAATGGAACACCAGCCGGTTTACCTGTGGGGATAAGGAATGGGGCGGAGGCGCAGAAGCGAATGTCAAGATCCTGCATTACGCTTATACGTTTGGCTGGGAGCATAAGCCGCCCGTCCGGATGTTCCGCGACATGAGCTGGGAGGAGGTCATGGAAAGATGGAACAGGATGTGAACCGTTTCTGGACTTATGTGAAGACGCACTATCCGGACGCGCGGTTCGTTAAATGGTTTGACGACGGCCAGCTGCACTTCTGGCCGGATGGGAAAGCGGAGAGAGAACAGAAGAACTTGGGATGCTGCTACCGGGATGACCGGGCGCATATGGTAGCCAAGACAGGAGATAAGTGGAAATGAGTGTTGAACTGAGATTTACCGGAAAGTGTAGAGATTGCGACTACGCGGAGCTGGAGCTGATCGAGGCGCCAGCGTACCTCGGCAAAATCCTGTGGGAGGTGCAGTGCAGACATGACAAAGCGTGTAGCAGAATGGAGGAGTTAAATGGAAGAGATGAAACGGATGACACCTGTCAAGGCCATCCGGGCCAAATGCCTGGACTGCTGCTGTGACCAATCTGTGGAGGTCCGGCTGTGCCAGGCAGAAGAATGCCCGCTGTGGCCGTACCGGATGGGACACAATCCAGCCAGAAAACGGGAGCTGACAGAAGAGCAGAAGGTGGAGATCGGGGAGAGACTGACCCGCGCGAGGATGGAGAACTTCTGAAAAATCCCTATGTTGAGATAGGGAAACGGAGAGAAAGAGGTGTGGATGGGAAAATGTACGATGAGCATATAAAAGATGAAAATGATCTATCTCAAGATAGAGAAATTTGGAAAGATGTGAAAGACTGGGATGGGTTGTATCAGGTCAGCAGTGAAGGAAGGGTCCGGGATGCAGAAGGGAAGATAATAAAACCGAAAATTGACCAGGATGGTTTCTATCGAGTCAGGCTGTGGAAGAAATACTATCCTTTGCACCAGATTGTCGCGGAAGCATTTATCGGGGACCGGCCCGGAAGAGGATGGTGCGCGAAGCACAGAAACGGAAAGAGAAATGATAACCGGGCAGAGAATCTGATGTGGCGCAGAAAGTCTGAGGTTATCCCGATCCGGTGTGTAGAAACCAGTCTGACATTCCGGAGCATTAAGGAAGCTGCAGAAAGGACCGGCGGGACGTACTCTGAAATATGGAAAGCAGTGACCGGAAAGCAGGAAACTGCTTACGGGTATCACTGGGAAAGGATTGATTGATGGTGAAGAAAACAGAAGAAGTTGTAACGGATATGGTGAAGGAAAAGAAGCACAGGAACAGACCGGACCTGAAGAATTTCGGAGCGGAGCTGGCGGAACCGGGAGATAACGCGAGATATCTGCGTTACGCTATGGCATCACTGAACCTGCCACCGATTGATATATCGGATGAAAAGCAGGTAGAGAAGAGGATCTACGATTATTTCGGATTCTGTATTGAAAACGACAGAAAGCCGAATATGGTGGGTATGGCGAACTGGTTGGGTATCAGCCGGGATACTGTGAACAGCTGGAAAAGAGGGGATTATAGGACAGAAACACACTCCGCCGTGATAAGGAAAGCGTGCGATATTCTGGAGGAATTGATGGTCGATTACCTGCAGAACGGGAAGGTCAATCCCGCATCTGGAATCTTCCTGGCCAAGAATATGTTTCAGTACAAAGATGTGCAGGATGTGGTTCTCACACCGAACCAGCCAATCCAGGACGCGCAGGATCCCGCCCAGATCGCAGAAAGATATGACCTGTTGGAAGATCCAGATCAGAAGTAACCCGTCAACGCATCAGAACAGAACAGACAGAAGGCGTCAACGCACCGTTGACGCTTTCGTTTTTTGGGTGTCAACGCAATTGCGTTGACGAATTGGTATACCGTTGACGCTACCGTTGACGCTGTTTTTCCCACAGTTATTGGTTTTTCTCTATACGTCAACGGTGTCAACGATAATAGAAGGTATAACATAGGATATTAAAAACAACAGAAATACATAATATAAATACACATAGGACATAAGGTATTTATACCAAAATGAAAATAATAGAGTTTTAGGTATTTGTATTCCGTTACCGTTGACCGTTGACGGGCGGTATTTTTCAGAAGGCAAAAAATTTTTCCTCTGGAAGCGCAGAAGGGAGTTTTTGAAAAGTCGATTTCCGGAAAACGGGGTAGGGCCCTCTTCCCCGCTGGGATGAAATCTGATCGGCAGCCGCTCTGGTGCCGCTTCGGTCCGCTCTGGTGCCGCTTCGGTCCGCTCCGGTGCCGCTTCGGTCCGCTCTGGTCCCGGACTGGCAGCGGCGTGCTACGGCTTGAAATATTACGATTCTAGACGGTTTTGACGCTGGCAAGGGAATTGTACAAGCGAAAATAAAAAGCGCTTAAAATCGAATTTTAGGCGCTTTTTTCGGATTGATCAGGCATAAAAAAATGGACCTTAGTTTTCTAAGGTCCAATATGCCGCCTCCAGTCTTCGCCCGGCGGAAAAGATTTTTTCCTCCAGCTGCAGCTGCCGCCGGTCCGCCTCCGCGGCCTCCGCCTGCAGCCGCGCCGCCCGCCGCGGGTCCGGCTCCGAGTCCGCCTCCGCCCGGCGGAGCGCCGCCCGTTGCAGCTCCGCGTCCCGCTCCGCCTGCAGGGCCTGCCGCCGCGGTTCCCAAAATTCAATCACGGTCCGGGCGGCCGCCTCCGTGCGTTCGCGTTTCCGCTCCGCCTGCCAGGCCCGCTCCGCCTGCCGCCGCTCCGCCTCCGCTGCCCGCTCCGCCTGCCGGCGCTCCGCCTCCGCGCGTTTCCGCTCCGCTTCCGCGCGCCGGGCCTCCGCCGCGGCTATCCGCTCCGCTTGCCTCCGCTCCAGCTCCGCGGCCCGCTCCGCTTGCCTCCGCTCCGCCTCCCGGATCCGGGCGGAGGCCTCCGCGGACCGGACCAGCGCCGGCCCGCACAAAATCAAAATGATAATAACTAGAATCATTTTTTCGCTCCCTCCCGGTGGATCCGATTGAAAAATTTTTGCTCCGCTATTTTCGCGCCGCGTGCCGTTTGATATACGCGGGTGTATGGGTCCGAAAGTCCCTCCCGGAATGTTAGTGCTATTCCGTCCGGGGTGTAATGCCATGCAACGGTCGCGGAGTGCCGGAGTTGTTCCCGCCGCGCTGCCTGAACCTTTTCAATACGCGTCATTTTTCAGGTCCTCCCGTCAAATATTTTACAGTCTTTTTAATGGATCGGGAATGCTACGACGTCGCCGGCGCCGGCTTGCCAGCAACCAACACCGCGGCACGCGCAATTAAAGCAGTTGCCGCCGCAAACTTTCCAGTTTTCGCGCGGCTCCGCGCCCTTTTCGATAACATTCGTTTCCGGGATCCGGTGCGGATTGTCCGGAGTAAGATTTGTCCAGCCGCTGAAAAGAATATGCATATTGTCCGGAATGACGGCGCCGGCCGCGATTGCGTTATTCACGACGGAAAAGGCTTTTGTGAAGCAAAGAATTTGACAATGCGGATTTTCCGCGGCCGCTGCCAGCATCCGCCGGAAATAATCCGCGCCGGGGATATCGCCGGAAACATGGAACCGGAAAAACCGTACACTCATGATAGCAGCGCGGACCTGGCGGAAGTATTTATCCGGATCCGCGGACCAAATCGCCGTATTCATCGCGTACGCGCGGAGGACGGACGGCCGGAGGTTAGCAAGTTTGGCAGCGTAACATTTAGCGCCGCACGTCCCTTTGCAGCACGCCGGGCAGGTCAGGAACGGGAGCATAGACACGGACGCGACGGCTCCCATCTTGCTATTAGCATTTGAGATAGACACGTTGTACCGGTCCGGATCCGCGGCATAATCGGCACGGGCCTGATCAAGCGCGGCGTGGAACTTGGCCAGGACTTTTTCGTTGTAATAACCGTTTGACATTTTATTTTCCTTTCCTCCGGAGCCGGTCCGGAATTGACTTTCTTTTGATGCTTAAATTATATCAAACTTATTTGATATTTGTAAATAGATTTTATCAAAATAATTTGATTATTTTTGCGGGATTTTACCGGCTGCCACCGGTGTATTTTTCTGTTCAGTTTTGAACGCTCCGCCGTCGGTCCCGGACTGGCGGCGCGCGCCACCGGCACGAAGCGCCACCGGCACGAAGCGCCACCGGCACGAAGCGCCACCGGCACGAAGCGCCACCGGCACGAAGCGCCACCGGCACGAAGTGCCACCGGCACGAAGCGCCACCGGCACGAAGCGCCACCGGCACGAAGCGCCACCGGCACGAAGCGCCACCGGCACGAAGCGCCACCGGTGGGGGAAGCGGCCCGGACCACCCCCGGCGCGGGGGGATGCTGTTTCCAACTTTTTAAGAAAAAAAGACTTGACACCTATCATGTTATCTTGATATCATGCTATCAGAACACAGACAGGAGGACTTTCACCCATGACCGCAAATGAACTGATCCGGGTATTACTGAAAAAGTCAGGCAACACTCAGGCAGACCTGGCCGCTAAGATTGACATGAAAAACCAGTCGAACGTCAGCGAAGCGCTGAAACGGGACATCAAGGCGTCCCTTCTGATCAGGATGATCCGTGCTCTCGGGTATGAGATCCGGATCGTTCAGAAGGATGCAGGCAATAAGGTGAAGGACTACATCCTTTTGGACGGGGAGGTAGAAAAATGATTTACGGATATGCCCGTGTATCGTCTCCCGGTCAGGAGAGGTACGGTAACGGCCTAAACGCTCAGGAAGAACAGCTTCGTGCGGCCGGCGCAACCGTCATATACCGTGAAGCATTCACCGGTACGAAAGCCCACCGGCCACAGCTTGACGCGCTCTTCTCTGTTCTGCAGGCGGGTGACACGGTTGTTGTGGCCAAACTCGACCGTATCGCAAGATCTGTAAAGGATGGGATATCGATCATTGAAAAGATGCAGGGTATGGATGTTACGATCAATGTCCTTAATATGGGCCGATTCGACAACACACCAACGGGGCGCCTGATGCGGAATATCATGCTGGCATTTGCCGAGTTTGAACGTGATCTGATCGTCCAAAGAACCAATGAAGGGAAGGCTGTTGTCAAGCAGAACAATCCGGATTACAAGGAAGGCCGTAAAGCGGTTCAATACGACTCCGAACTGTTTGAGTCGCTCTACTCTGACGTCCTCCTGGGCGCGCTCAGCGTCACCGACGCCGCGGAACGGCTTGGCGTCAGCAGGGCGAAGTGGTATAGGATAGTGAAAGAAAGGAGTGCCGCATGAAAAAGGCGTTCGGGGAAGTACGTCATGCAGAGTGGATCCAAGTACCTCTTCCAATTCCAGAATACTGTAGTGACTGCTATTTCAGTCACACAGCGGATACCCGTATAACCGGATGCGCTATTGTCCCCGGTAAGGAATACTATTTAGAAAAAGTCATTGATACCGGTCGTCCGGACTGGTGTCCGATAGTCGAAATTCCGAAAAACTAAAAAAGGCATATTCCCGGTAAGTGTTCCGGGGTCCATAGCCGAGAGGGGCTTCCATCATCATCAAAGGAGGTCTCTCTTTTTCTATGGATAAACTGCAAACCTTACAGCTTCTGCACCGTCTCATGACCCGGCCTGACCCCGACATCCCGGTCCTCCGGGACGCGTTCGACCTGTGCCGCAGCCTCGACGACCACCAGTCCACGCCCCGCATACGGTCCCTGCTGTCCCCGCTCATCCACAGCCCGCAGACCGCCTCCGCCGCAATCCGGCTCTACAACGACACGCTGATCTATGACGCGCCATCGTCATTTGACTGCTTCATGCTGGCGTTGGAACGGAACCGGCCCCCCAGGGAACAGTTCTGGCTGCCGAGGCGCAAGAAGCTGATGCATATCTGCCGGGCGCTGCAGGACATGGAGGACGGGATGCTGGACGAACTGTTCCTGTCACAGCCGCCCCGGACCGGGAAGACCACGCTGATGCTGATGTTCTTCCTGTGGGTCATGGGCCGGGACAGCGAACGGTCGAACCTGTACTGCTCCTACACCGACAGCGTTGTGAACGTGCTGTACAATGGACTGCTCGAGGTTCGCAACGATCCGGTAACATATGCCTATGCCGACCTGTTCCCGAAGAGTACCGTCGCTTCAACAAATGCAAAAGACCTGCTGATCAATTTCGACCGGAAGAAACGGTACGCATCCTTCACCGGGCGGTCCTTGTATGGAACGCTGAACGGTGCGTGTGACTGCGACGGCTATCTGGTCGCGGACGATTTGGTCTCCGGTGATGAGGAGGCACGAAGCAAAGACCGGCTCCGCAACGTTTGGACCAAGGTCGATAACAATATGATACCGAGGGCGAAGGAGTCTGCGAAAATCCTGTGGATCGGGACGCGGTGGTCCCTGATCGATCCGCAGGGCGTCCGGACGGACCTGCTGCAGAACGAGCCGCAGTACGCCGGCCGTCGCTGGCGGTCGCTGAACACGTCCGCGCTGGACGAGGCCGACGAGAGCAATTTTGAGTATTCCTACGGAGTAGGGTTCAGCACTGATTTCTACCACCAGCGGCGGGCGTCGTTTGAACGGAACAACGACATGGCCAGCTGGCTGGCGCAGTATCAGGGCGTCCCGATTGAACGGGAGGGCGCGGTATTTGAACCGGACGGTCTGCGGTACTTCAACGGTGTTCTGCCGGAGGGACAGCCCGACCGCGTGTTCATGGCTTTGGATCCAGCCTACGGCGGGGGTGATCATACCGCTGGTCCGGTCTGCGTCCAGTACGGCGACGACCTGTACGTCGTGGACGTAATTTATGATAGTTCTGAAAAGAATATCACCCAACCTAAGATCGTAAATCTGGTGGAGAAGTATGGCGTCGCCGCCATGAAAGTGGAAGGCAACAAAATGACAGCCTCTTATGGGGAAGCAATCGACAAAATGCTTCGCGACAAAGGCATCCGCATCAACGTCCAGATTGACACGAAGCATTTTACCGGTACTGGAAAAGAGCAGCGCATCTTCGATAAAGCGCCTGATATCCGGGAACGGATGCTCTTTCTTTCAGAAGGTCACCGGTCGAAAGAATATTCCATGTTCATGCAAAACGTGTTTAGTTTTACCATAACAGCGAAAAATAAGCATGATGATGCGCCAGACAGTTTGGCTCAAGCTATTCATTTCGCGTTTTTCGGCGGACCGTACAAAGCGGAAGTATTTAATAAACCGTGGTGACAAGCAAAAATACTTGACACCTAAAATCGTATCCATTATATTCACGGTGGGGAGGACTGTATGGGGAAAGAAGAACAAAAGAAGCTGACCGTCGAACAGATCCGGATGATCGAACAGGTCACCAGCCGCGGTGACCGGGTTGAGGTTGTCCCCGTAAAAGAAGGTTTGAAACTCCTTCGCGTTCATCGCGGGGAGGTAAAGGCGTCAACCGCAAATAACTAGGTTGTAAGTAAAGGCGCCTTGTTTAAAGATTTCACCGCCGAGTGTGGCGGTGACGAGGCCGAGCGGGGTCGCTGACAGTGGTACTGTCGGCGGCTTTTTTCATTTTCCTCCTTTCTGAAGCCCCACGGGCGCTGCGGTATGGGTTGGCCGTCCGGGATGAGAACAAGCGTCGGCGTGAAAACCGCCATATCTGAACGAACGAGGTGCGCGATGCGTCTGGAAGCATACACGGTAAGGGAGATCATAACGTACCCTTCTGCCGGTCTGATCGGCAGGCGGAAAATTAAAACGGCAGTAAAAGAGATCAACAAGAGTAATATCCGGGAGGTCTTAGAGAAGGCACTGCCGGTTCATGCGAAAAACGCCAGCGAGATCACTTATCTTTACAACTATTACAAAGGCCGGCAGGATATCCGGAAAAAGGTCAAGTATAACCGGACGGCGATCAACAACAAGGTCGTGGTCAATCGGGCCAATGAGATTGTCACGTTCAAAACCTCCTATCTTCTGTCTGAGCCTATCCAGTACATCTCTCATGACGGGAATACCACAGTATCCAATGAAGTAAATAAACTGAACGAGTATATGCGTCTGGAGGACAAAGAGTCCAAAGACAAGGAGATCGTGGACTGGATGCATATCTGCGGCGTCGGGGAACGGCTGGTCCTGCCGGACGCCCGGACGGAGCAGGAGGGCGCGCCGTTTGCGATTTATACAATGGATCCCAGAGAGGCGTTTGTGATTTACAACTCCGGGATCGGGCAGAAACCCCTGGCCGGCGTTATCCTGCAGCAGGATGAGAACGAGGAATGGTTCGCGACAGTGTACACGCCTCGTTTCGCGTACAAGGTAACGAAGGATACGGTTACGGAGTATCCGCACATTATGGGCGGCATCCCGCTGGTGGAATACCTGAACAATGAAGCCCGGATGGGCGCATTTGAGGTGGTCCTGTCTATCCTGAATGCGATCAACCAGCTGGAGTCTGATGCGGTGGACAGTGTCCAGGATTTTGTGAATGGGTTCGACGTCTTCCAGAACTGCGACATCGCAGACGGGGATTACGGTGACCTGTCCATTGGCGGTAAGGCGGTTAAGATCAAGACGGTTACGCAGGGCATGGAAGCCAAGGTTTACCGTGTCTCGTCTGAGTTATCCCAGCCCGGGGTGCAGACGAGGATTGATGACCAGACGGAAGCGTATCTGGAGATTTGCGGAATGCCCAATCGCAACGGCGGATTGTCGACGTCCGACACAGGGTCCGCGGTCATGTTCCGGGATGGGTTCGTTGCGGCTCATGCCCGGGCTGTTGATACAGCCACCCTTTTCAAACGGTCTGAACGGGAGTTTGACCGGATCGTGCTGACCATCTGCACCGGGAAAGGCCGGCTGAACCTGCAGCTGTCCGATTTTGAACCGAAATTCCCGCTGGGTAATCTGGTGAACCTGCAGAGTCTGGCTCAGGTGTTCATTGAGCTGTTGTCGCAGGATTGGGTCCATCCGAAGATCGCGTATGAAGTTGGGTCCGCATTGTTCAAGGATCCGGAAACGGCATACCGCCTGGGTCAGGAATGGGCCGAAAAGAATGCAGCTGACCGGGAGAAAGAACTGAACGAGGAACTGAAACGTGAGAGATCCATACAGACTGAGCGACCGGGTGATACTGATTCTGGCGAGACTGGTGCTGACGAGGGTCAGGAAGGCTAAGAAAGCCCTCCTGGTGAAAGGGTTCGATGAGCTGAACGTCATCCACGCCATGGAGGATCTGTACGCGGGGATGGATCAGGATAATCGGGAGTCCTTTCGGGAGCTGTACTGCTGGCGGTACATTGAAGTCCTGCTGGATCTGCGGAAAAAACGGGAAGCGGATGAACTGGTTGAAATGTATCTGATCGGATGGCTTCCGCTGAAGAAGGAAGAGATTCGGAAGACGGACAGCGGGAAACTGTTGGAACTGGCGGAGAAGACCCCGGTTCCCAAGGGGAGCCGGATGGGAAAGAAGGCAGACCGGTACCTGAAGCAGTTGCTGGAAACGCCGAACCCGGTCACACAGGTGGCCTACGATGCGGAGGTCTTCCGGAAGAGGGACCGGGCAGCGGAAGCGGTGAATGCGGCAGCCGGGAAGCGCGCCAAGCAGATTGAGATGGACCGGCAGGCCCGGTACTGGTCCCGGGCGACAGACTGGTACGCTGATCTCGTGACGGAGGATGCAAACGAGGACGCGATCCGGGATGCCGGGTACAAGCGGGTCCGGTGGGTAACGCAGAGGGACGGAAAGGTCTGTGCGGAATGTGAACGGATGGATGGGCTGATCTTTCCGGTCCGACAGATCCCGGACCACCCTCATAGGGCGTGCAGGTGCTACGTTGAGCCGGTGTCAAGCACTTTTACTTGACATCTGTCGGGGAAATGTTATATTGAAAAGTGGGCGGGAGTGTCTGCCTGTAATGGCTAAGAGGAGTCAGCAGTTTTGCTGACTCCTTTTGTTTTAGGAACGACTAGCACGACGGTGCGAAAAGTGAATTGCCTTTTCACCTGTCGTTCCCATTAAAGAAAAGGCGACTACGAAAGGCGGTAGTTAAAATGGATGAACTTTGGAAAGATATAGCGGGGTTTGAAGGGCGGTACCGGATTAGTTCCTATGGGAAAGTGCTAAGTCTGAATTATCAAAATCGCGGTAATGCAGGGTTAGTTACGCCCAAGTGTAATAACGCCGGAAGGCTGTGGGTTATTTTGTACGGAGAAAATGGAAGACGGGTTAATTGTCTAATACATCGTTTAGTCGCGCAAGCGTTTATCCCGAATCCAGATAATCTTCCACAGATTAACCATAAGGACGAAAACCCGAAAAATAATCACGTTGAAAATTTAGAGTGGTGTGACTGTCGGTACAACGTAAGGTATTCGATGGATAGGCACCCGGAGAGATGTAAAAACTATAACGGGCCTAATACCGTTGGGAAACGTAAGACTGGAAAATGTAGCGCACTAAAGGTTAATCAATACGATGAAGACGGGAACTATATAAGGACGTGGGAAAATTCACGAACAGCATATCTGGAGTTAGGCATAAGAGACTGGCATATTTCGGAATGCTGCCGTGGTAATAGAAAAACAGCAGGGGGATTTATCTGGCGATACGCCAGTTAAATATACAGGTTAGGGAAAACCATAATCGCAAACGTGAGACAACACGGCAAAAAACAGAAATCAGCGCAGAGTGAACTGCCTAAAAAACGCAAAGGGGTTTATCACATGAAAATCGATACCAGTACAATCACCGGTTATGCGGAAATGTCCGCAGAGGACAAGATCAAAGCTCTGGAAGGTTTTGAGTACGATGACAATTCGGCTGAGTTGGAACGGCTGAAAAATGCAAATTCCAAAGCAAATTCCGAAGCGGCTGAATGGAAACGGAAGCATAATGCGCTTCTGTCTGAAGACGAAAAGAAACAGCAGGAAAAGGATTCTGAGTTCGCGCAGATGAAGGAAGAACTTCAGAAATTGAAGGATGAGAAGGCGCTTGGAGAGCTAACGAACCATTATCTCAGTCTGGGGTATGACAAGGACCTTGCGGAGGATACCGCGAAGGCCAGAATGGCCGGAGATCAGGCGAAGGAGTTCGCCAACGGCGAGAAACATCGTCAGTCTCTGGAGAAGAAACTGAAAGAGCAGCTGATGGACGGAACGCACAAACCGGATGGTGCTGGTGATGATGACGGGAAAGATAAACCGGATGCCGCCGTGGAGCGAGCAAAAGAGATTGCGAAATCTTTCCTTGGCTCCGACGGACAGAACTATGAAAGCACTATGAAAAACTATCTATAAGGAGAGAGAACCCAATGAGATACGAAGAGTATTCCGTTGCCGGGGACGTCGAGATCCTTGCCAGCAAGGATTATCAGGCAATCCCGATCAAGGTAGCGGCACCGGGCGGCAGTGAGACGGTCGTGAAGGCTGGTACCCCGCTGAGCGCTGCAGGGGCTGAATCTACTGATTCCGGAACGATTGGCATCCTTCTGTACGATGTCGATACCGCCGCCAATCCGAACGGCGCGGTCGTTGTGCAGGGTATTATCGATGCCAAGAAGGCGCAGGCCCATTCCGGCATTACCTACGAAGACGCGGTTATGTCCGCGCTGCCCGGTATCGTCTTCCGGACGAATATCGGTGTGAACACCTGATGGAGGTAACGAGCTATGGATTGGAAAGAGTTATTCACCCCGGCAGCAATTGCCGCATCCTGGCAGGAAGTATATTCCAACCGGATCCCTTACCTTGGTTCCACCCTGTTCCCCGCCCGTAAAAAGGCCGGTCTGGACCTGAGCTGGATCAAGGGGTCCAAGGGCCTTCCGATTTCCCTGATGCCCTCCGCATTTGACGCTAAGGCCACCTTCCGTGATCGGATCGGCGTGTCTAAGGTCGAGACCGAAATGCCGTTCTTCCGTGAGGGTTTCAAAATTAAGGAAAAAGATCGTCAGGAGCTTCTGCGTGTGCAGGAATCCAATGATCCGTATCTGAATGCGATTCTTGCCCGTGTGTTTGACGACGCGAATAACCTGATCGAAGGCGCACTGGTCGTTCCCGAGCGGATGGTCATGCAGCTCCTCTTCCCGGCTTCCGGCGAGATGGGGATCTCGATTAAGGCCAATGGTGTGGACTACACCTATGATTATGATGCCCAGGATGCATGGAAGACCACCAACTATACGGCGCTGTCCAGCTCCGCGACGTGGGACAATGCTTCCACTGCTGACCCGTTTGCCGCTCTGAGCGGTGTTGCGGACGACATTGAGGAAGCGACCGGCACCCGTCCGACGCTGGCCGTCATGAACCGGGCGACCTTCAACCTGATGGCGAAAACAGATGCGATCAAGAGCCGTTTCCTGACCACGATTGGCACGACCATCGGATATCTGACTGAAGCGGATGTTAAGGCTGTCATTAAGGATGTTACCGGATTCAATATCGTTGTGTACGACAAGAAGTACCGTGACGAGGATCACGACAAGAATACGGCAGTGCATAGCTTTGTGCCTGATGACTACGTCTCTATCCTTCCGGGTGACGGCCCTGTCGGAAATGTCTGGTATGGCACGACTCCGGAAGAAGCGGATCTCCGCGGTGCAGGCAATGCACAGGTCGCCATCGTCAACACTGGCGTTGCAATCACGCAGATCATCGATCCGCATCCGGTGAACATCAACACGTTCGCATCTGAGATTTGCCTGCCGTCTTTCGAGCGGATGAATGAGGTCGGTCTCCTGAAGGTGAAATGATGAAAGTAAAAGCGAAGCACAAAATTCAGTGGGGCGATAAGCGGATTGCCGGCGGAACCGTCTTTGAAGTGTCAGAGGCTGAATACAAAGAGCTTCAGCAGTATGTGGAAAAGGTGGGATACGTTTCTGACGTATTCCCGCCTATCCGCAAGGACGAGGACAAGCCGAAGACGTCAAAGCCCCGCACAAAGAAGAAAGGGTAATTGACGATGAAGCTGATGGTCGCGGTCCCTACGCTGGACTACATCCATTATGAATTTGCGAAATGTCTGACGAACCTGACGCGGAAGCTGGAGCGGGATGGAATAGATTTTACCGTCTACTGGAATGGTGGAACGCTGGTCTATAAATCCCGGGAAACGCTGGCTTCCGAAGCGGTCAGCCAAGGCTATACCCACGTTTTATGGCTGGACGCAGATATGGTGTTTGACGATGACCTGTTCGACCGGCTGTATCGGCATGGCCGACACATTGTGACCGGGGTCTATCACGGACGGAGATTGCCGTATGGGTCATGCATCTTCACCACACTGCATCCGCCGATGCGGGTAATGCAGTATCCGCATGAACTGTTTGCCGTAGAAGGATGCGGGTTTGGCTGTGTACTGACCAGTACGGAGTGCCTTGCGAAAGTGTACCGGAAGTACAAAATGGCATTCCAGCCGAGCGAGGATTTCGGGGAAGACCTGTCCTTCTGCGAACGGGCGCTGGCCTGCGGGTATCAGGTGTTTTGCGATCCGGAGATTATGTGCGGGCATATCGCACAGACTGTGATCTATCCGCACAGGAAGGGAAAGAAAAATGACGAATCTTGAACGTCTGCAGCAGAGACTGACGAGAAACGGAACCGCACCGGACCCGGATATCCTGATGGACTTTCTGGATTCTGCGAAAGCAGCAATCCTAATCCGGAGGTTTCCAATGGCGGATTCTCTGCCGGAAGAACTGGAACCCAGATATCTGGACCTTCAGTACCGGCTGGCGCTGGCCGCCTATCTGAAGCGGAACGCAGACTATGAGATCAGTCATTCTGAAAATGGAATTTCCCGGTCCTGGTCATCCGAAGGATATCCGGAGGACCTCCTGGCGGAGATTGTCCCCCTGTGCGGGACTGCGAGGTAATCAGCATGATGACGATGGCGGAAAACGAACGGACCTTCTGGTACGCGCTGTATAAACAGACGGATGTCCAGTACGACGAGTACGGGAACGAGACCGGTGATCCGGTGGTCGTATATGAAGATCCTGTTCAGATGTCCGCGAATGTTTCGGAAGCGACCGGTATCTCCAGCACCCAGATGTTTGGCAATTACGCGGATTATGACAAAGTAATTGTTACGGATTGGATGGAGTGCCCAATCGATGAAAACACGGTCCTGTATATCGATACGGAGCCGGACGAGCTTCCGGATTACGTTGTCAGCAGGGTGTCGAAATCCTTAAACAGCGTATCGATTGCGATCCGCAGGGTGGTGAAGACCTGATGGTGATCCGGGTATCGCTGAATCGGAAGTCTTTGGAAGATGCGGCGCAGCAGCTGGAAACAGCTATAGAGGAACTGCATCAGAAAGAACAGGAAATCTGCGTAAGACTGGCAGAACGGGGAGCGTTTCGAGCGCAGATGGATTACGCCAGCGTTCCGCTTGAGTGGAATGACGTCGTAGTGACGACCGAAGAAACGGATCATGGGGCTAAGATCATTGCAAGCGGTGAAGTTGTCCTGTTTCTGGAGTTTGGTGCTGGTGTGAGGCTTGGCTACGGCCATCCGGATCCACATGGTTATGGTCCAGGGACGTTTCCGGGGAAAGGCCACTGGGATGATCCGAAGGGCTGGTGGATTCCAAAAGAACACGGTGGCGGACATACTTACGGCAACGCGCCTGCAATGGGGATGTATAACGCCGCACAGGAGATACGGGCCAGAGCGAAAACGGAAGCGGAGGAGGTGCTGCGGACATGATTGACATTGAACCGGATGTATTCGACGCCGTAGCAGTCCGGCTCCGTTCCGAGTTTTCAACCATTAAGGTTGATTCCACTTTTGTATCTGATCCCGGAAAGTTTCCGTATGTATCCGTAGTGGAAGCGGATAACCGGATCAGAAGATCGATGCGGACCGTGAAGATTGAAAATGCGGTCGATGTAATGTACACGGTTAACGTCATGTCCGTCAGTGCTTCCGGTCGGAAGACGGAAGCGAAGAAGATTGCGGATGTCGTTGACCAGGTATTTGAAGGTCTGGGGTTTACCCGGACCATGCGGGAACCGATCCCGAACTATCTGGATGCTACCGTCTTTCGATTGGTTATGCGGTATGAAGCGACCGTCGGGGAGGGAGCCTCACCGGGAACGTTCCTGGTGTATCAGAACTGAATATCATAGCGGTTGATAAGCGTTTCAGCCGAACGGCCAAGCGGGGTTGATCTAAAGATTGATCCCGCTTTTGCTTTGCGGGGAGAAAGGAAATGCTTATGTCACAGAGAGTGTCCACGGCCGGAATGTACCTGTGCTGGTGCGCTGAAGCTACTAAAGGATCGCGCCCCACGTCTGGGTATTCAATCATTCCGGAAATCAAATCTATGCCGTCGTTTAACCCTCAGCCGGAGACCATCCAGAGTACGACGTTGCTTGAGACTGAATATCACACTTATGTCGAAGGTCTGAAGGATCTGGGCGGCGCCCTGAGTTTCAACGCGAACCTGACGGATGATCTGGTGGATTACTGGGGCGATCTGCTGGATGCGTATGATACCGCGGCTGAAGCCGGGAAAGCCATTTGGTTTGCGGTAGTCCATCCGAAACTGGCGAATGCTGTATTTTTCCAGGGCGATCCGGCAACGATTGGCCTGAACGAAGCAGAAGTAGGCGGTATGGCGGAAACCACGCTGTACATCACGCCGCTCAGTGCGCCGATCACGGACGCGAAACCCACTGTTACGACCTGATAGAGAAAGGAACATCAACCTATGTTTATTGAGGAAAACGAAAGAATCAAGCCGATGCGGATCACTATTGCCGATACGACCTATGAGCTGGACTTCAGCCGGGACTCTGTAGCATTTGCGGAGGACAGGCAGTTCAGCACGGACGATGTGGTCCGGTATCCTGTCACGAAAGTTCCGGAATTTTTCTTCTACGCGTTCCGGAAGAATCACCGTAAACTCGCCCGGAGCCAGACCGATGCCATTCTGGATAAGATTGGCGGTCTGACCCCGGATATGCTGAAGCGTCTGCTTCTGCTGTACAACCAGGCGGCCATGTCCAACAACATCATGCAGGATGAAGAGGATCTGGCAAAAAACTCCGGAGTGACGGTGGAGATGGACTGACATCCGGCTCGGGTGAACTGCTGTCTCTACGTCAGATTTTTGAACGGGATTGCCCGTACTACCTGTCCATCGGGATGTCCTACGACCAGTATTGGTACGGGGACACCCGGATGGTGCGGGACTTCCGGGAAGCGGACCGGCTGCGGCAGAAACGGACGAATGATGAGGCCTGGCTGTTTGGCGCGTATGTACGGTATGCCATAGACAGCACGATCTGTAATGCCTTCCGGAAGGAAGGCGCCCAGCCGGTGAAATATCCTGCCGGGCCGATTGAAAAGCCGGAAAATCCAGAAGAAGATTCCGATGCTGTTTTCGCGAAGGCATATATGGACCAGATGATGCGCGCCGGAAAGAACTGGGGTATGAATCATGGATCTTGACCATATTGAAATACAAATTGACGCAGCTTCTTCCGATGCGGTAGGCCATCTTGAGTCATTGGCCAACGCGATGCGGTCGCTGGCGGCGTCTACGGACAGCGCGACCAGGGTGCAGTCCCTTGCGACCGCGATACGGGCGCTGGGGTCCGCTGCATCTGGCGCGCTTCCGCATCTGGCATCTTTCGCGCAGGCCATGAAAAGTGCTACACCGACTGAAGGCGCTGCGAAGCGGATGGACGCCCTTGCCAAGGCGGTCCAGCAGGTTGGATCAGCGGCAGGAACCGGGAACCAGAATCTTTCTGGGTTTGTTCAGCAGCTGCAGTCCCTTGGAACGTCCGGTGCGATTGCTACGCTGACTGGGCTGTTAAATGGGATGCAGGAGCTGTCGCGGACAATAGAAAATGCGCGTGACGCTATGAACAATTATATGGCCGCGATGGAGGATTTTCGTCGGACCGGTTCCATGCCGAGTCTGGGTAAGCTCGGCGGGGAAGGGCATCACGCTGCATCCGCGTTGGAACGGATCGCGACTGGCGCGCGAAACGCGGTTCTGTGGATGGGGAAAATGGCGTTTACTGCGGTTAAACTGCCCCTTAAAGCTGTGTTTAACCATGCAGCCAGCAGCGTGACCGGCTTCGTGAAGAAACTGTCGGAAGGGTTTGCGGCAATAAAACGAATCGCGGTCTATCGTTTGCTTCGTACCGCGTTGAAAGAGATCGGGAAGGCCTTTAAGGAAGGTCTGGAAAACGCATACTTCTACAGCAAGGCCGTTGGTTACGAACTGGCGCCGGCTTTAGACCTGTTGGCAGTTAAATCCCAGACTATGAAAAACCAGCTGGGCGCCGCGTTTGGCGGTCTGCTTCAGAACATAATGCCGATCATCCAGACGCTGATCTCATGGGTCACCCGTCTTGCGTCTGCCATCACGGCATTGTTTTCCATGTTCGGTGGAAGGGGAACATATTTGAAGGCGGTGGATGCCTCGGCGGAATTCGCGAAAAATACCGCATCTGGCGCCAGCTCTGCGAAAAAAATGAAGGACTACTTGATGGGCATCGATGAACTGAATGTCATCAAGGAACCCAACGATGGCGGCGGAGGCGGCGGAGGAAAACCGGGACTGGATTATGAGTCCATGTTTGAAGAGGCGGAGCTGCCAGACTGGATGAAAGGTATTCAGGAACTTCTCAATGGCGGTATGTTCAAATCCGCTGGTGCGGCTATTGCGGACCATTTCAATAAGATCCTCTCAGAATGGGACGCCGAGGGCTGGGGCAATAAGATTGGTGAAAGGATTGAGAAGGGGCTGGAGATTGCATGGGGGTTCCTGTATGGAAAGAATACGACCGGTGTAGGATTCAGCTTTGAAACTGTTGGTGAAAAACTGCAGGAAGCAATCAACGGTGTCATGGAAAAGATTGAACCGGAGATTCTTGGCGGCGTTTTAGCTGGGAAGCTCAAGGCCATTATAGGGATCGCGAAAGGCGTGCTGGAGGGATACGGCGCAAAGGAAACCGGTGAATGGCTGTCCGGCGTATTCAAGGGCTGGATCGATGCGGTTCCCTGGAAGGACCTTGGTTTTGTGCTAACCGGATGGGTGCAGGCCGGTATTGATACCGTAGCATCTTTTCTGGACTCCCATAGCGGAACCGAGATTTCAGATGCGATTAAGGATTTCATCACCGGGCTGAATATCACTGGGACGATTGAATCTGTTCAGAGACTGATCACATCAGTATCTACGGAGCTGGGAGAGATTCTCTCCGGGCTGTTTGGCGCGACCGAGGATACTAGGATAAATATCACAAATGCTTTTGCGAACATCGGGTCCTCCATCAATAATGTAATTGATGGCATCCAGACAATCGTCGGAAAGTTTCAGGAAGCGTTCTTCGGCAGCTCCGGGGATGAGAAGTCATCGTACCAGATCATTATGGAACATCTGAGCGGGGCGTTTTCCCTGATATCCAGTGATATTAACCGGGTCGCGGAAGAGTTCAAAAACTGGGCGGAAAACTCTCCGAATCTGTCTAAGACAATGGATGTACTGGCCAAGCTGGGAGAAGCTCTGTCCGGGCTAGCCGAAAGTGTGGCCAAAATGTTGACTAACTTTAACATCGATCTTCCCTCTGCGCTAGAGGTCGCGGTTGGTGCGCTTGGAAGTCTTGGTGAAGGCGTTACGACTGTCATTTCCCTGGTCGGATGGTTGATCGAGGACATTAACATCCTTTCAGCGCGCTGGAAGGGCCTGACCGGCCAGCTGTCCTTCGGCGACATGATGAAGGAGATTGAAAGCGCGAGATCGCGCCGGGATGACTATAAGTCCAACCTGTTCGATACCGGGAAAGATGAGGGCAATTCTTACTGGGAAGGCGTTAAACAGGGTCTTTTAGGTCCTGCGGGGCAGCTTATTGTTGGGCTCTTCGGAGGGAAAAAGTCAGGCGAAGCGAAGGGGTACGGTACAGAAGCAGGAACCAAATTCGGAGAAGGCGTTCTTGAAGGGGTTCAGTTGGAGTCGGATGATATTCTGACCGAACTGGCTTCCATGAGCCAGTCCAGCAAGGACGCAGCGGAAGATGCAAGCGAGGCAATGCAGACCGCGCTGAAACAGGCTAATGACGCGTTTGCCGATGCACAGTCCAACTCCGAAGACCTGTCGAAGGTTTCTACGGAAACGGAGGCCCAGATTAAGGCGGCTATCCAGAAGGCGATCACGGAATCGAACCAGAATTTCACGGAAGGGATCCTTGCTATGGAAGCCCAGCTTGCCCAGGTGGTCACGGATATCGAAACCGGCGTCAATACGATGCTGACAAACATCGGTACTCCGCTGGTGGCGTTTTACAATAACCTGTTGACGGCCATTGACGATATTTATCTGGCAATAGACAACGCAATGGTTGGCATCGTAGAGAATACCGGGATCCACGCCGGGGATTTCCAGACTGCTGTCACGGATGCGATCCAGAATATCTGGGATTACTACGATCTGGCTTCCGGTGAAATCTGGGAAGACATTCAGCTGTACTTCGGTGAGAAACTGAAAGAACTGATTCTGAGACAGGCCAGCCTGTTCAAATCTCAGATGATGGACAGCGCCGGCGTCGCAAGACAGGAAATCGCTGCGATCCGGAGCGCGCTGGAACAGCTGGATGGGTATGCGGTGCATACATACATCTATGTACACACGATCTCTGACGGTGGTCCAGCGGCGCTTCCGAAACTTGGGTTTACACCAAAGCTGGCTCGGGGTGGTGTCATCCAGGCATCACATGGCGCGGTGATCCGCGCGGCGAACGGACTTTCGCTTCCCCCGACCGGGGAGATGTTTGTGGCCCGCGAGGCGGGACCGGAGCTAGTGGGCTCTATTGGCGGAGGCCGGACTGCGGTCCTCAACAACAACCAGATCGTTTCCAGCGTTTCAGATGGCGTGTATGCAGCCGTTACGGATGCGCTGGCGGCACAGCCGGCCCAGGAAGACCGTCCCATCGTGCTGATGGTAGACAACAGAGAGATCGCCAGAGCGGCTCGGCAGGGTGACAAGCAGAGCGGATACCGGCTGGCCAGTAATCCGACATTTGCATGAGGTGAGATATGGCTGGATATATTGAAACGTTAGGCGGGTTAGAGATCGTTCCTTCCCACGGAAGCGGAAAATTCCACGTTGCAACAAATGTGGACGCGGCGCGAAATGAAAACGGGGACTTCATTGGTCAAGTGGTCGGAAACGATAAGCTGAAGATCGAGTGTTCCTTTAAGGTCATGAGTCCGGAGCAGCTGATGGAGCTGCTTCGGATTTGGGACCGGTCACAGGGTGGAGCTTTCGTCAACAAATTCAAAGTATTCGACCCGCGGGTGAATGACTTCGTAATCAAAACGATGTATGTCGGGGATCGGACCGGGACACCATACTCTATCAATCCCCGGACGATGAAACCGACGTTCTGGAGAGACATTCAGGCCAATCTGATCGAGGTGTAAAGAATGCTTCCTGTCAGTCAGGGATGGCGAAATGCTATAACTGCACATCGTACCCGGTACATCCGGAATGCTATGAAAGCGGCGGTTTACATCGGCGTGTTCGATGAGTCTGCTTCTCCGGATGCATCCTTGTCCGCCAATGTCGAGGAATTGTATTACTCCGATTTTGATAATCTGAACAGCACCGATGAGCAGGAAGTATCTTACCTGACAATGGAAGAAGATACATTCCGGGGGGACGGTGTGCAGGTTTTTGCGCCGAAGCAGATCGTCGGGAGCTATCGTCGTCAGGGTTGGATTACGGATATTCTCACAGACGGGAATGGGGATTTTCTAGTCAATCCGGTTGTTACGATTCAGTTTACAGAACCGCACTCCATGATCGGCCTGACCCTGCGGTTTGACCCGTACAATGTCGCCTCAGATTTTACGATTACTTGGTACGCGGATGGGGATGAAATTGATTCCTACACCGTAACAGGGAACACAGACGCAGACTGGACCTATGAACTGGCCATTGAAGAAGCAGATAAGATCCGGATTGAATTTACGGGCGGCCTCCCGTATCGAAGAATACATTTGCAGAACATCCTGTTCGGGATCGGGTATAGCTACGATTCCAATCAGCTGATTGATTTTCAGCTGACTCGGAAAAACTCTCCGCTGAGTCTCAGCCTGCCGGAAACGTCTCTGTCCTTTGGCGTCTTCAACGAGAATGGCAAATTCAACGTAGACCGGGCAACGTCCCTGATCCGGTTCCTGAAAACGGACCAGAAGGTGGTCGCGACGATGTACTTTGACGTGTCATTGGATGGAGTGACGCCGAAATGGGAACAGTTGAAACTTTGTACTTTGTGGTTAAAATCGTGGTCTGTAAAGGGCGCAACTGCATCTTTCCAGTGCGAAGATGTCATCCAGCGGTTGAACCAGATTAAGTACGATGATTCGGATTATGGCGATGAACCGCTGAATGATCGGTTGGATGCGCTGATGAGCTATGCCGGGTATGACAACTATGAGTTTTCCGAAACGGAAGAGAATGTTCTGGCCTTCCCGCAGGGATCTGCGGCGGAACTGCTGCAGCTGTCTGCCAACCTGACAAAATCAACGCTGGAACAGGACTCTGATGCAAAGGTAATTATCCGGCCTCGGACAGAACCGGAGGTCGATTCTGTAACAGCATCCGGGACACTGGAACCGTGGTCGGTGGTATCATCTATTGTGAAATCCGGTAATGCGACGTATGCCACGCTGGAAGTGGATTTCATGACCGGTGACGGATCGCAGACGCTGATGGGTACGCCTTATCTGGATGCCGGTATCACATGGTCGGAGCTACCGGTCGGGGGGCTATACAATGATACGTCGGTTACGCTTGAACTGACAGAAAACGCGACGTTTGGTTCGCTGATTATTCTTTTTCCGCCTCCGTTTATCCCAACGGCATATCGGGTGCAGGGGTACCGGGATGATAACGGATCTTATGTTTCAGTCTATGACAAGACGTTCAGCGGATCTACGGAAGCTATCTCGGATGTTTTTGACCGGGTTAAACGAATCGTCGTTACGATCCTCGGCTGCGATAAGGATCAGCGGGCAAGGCTAAAGCAGATTTCTCTTGGATGGGACACTGGGTACAACCTTACGGCGGAAGACATTATAGACCGTCCGATGGGCAATGTTCTGACTGCGTGTAAAGACGTGATTGTAAACGTCCGGTCCTACGATGCTGAAGCAGATAAGCAGCTGGCTACCGCTGACGTGAAGGCCGGGGAAGAAACCCGGATTACGCATAAACTGGCATCCGGGGTTACGGCCTCCGCGGATAACGGTACGGTAACGGTTCTGGAATCACATGGATACTATACGATTGTGGAATGCACAGAAGATGCAAAGGTTACCCTGACCGGAACGGAGTATACGGACAGTACCGCAGAGGTTTCCCGGAATGTATCTCTTCATGGTGAGGATCTTGCGATTGATAACCCGCTGATCACGTCGCTGCCGGATGACTATCTGGACTGGGTCCAGAACTATGTGGAACGAGATACGGAGTTTTCCTTTGATACGCTGGGCTTCCCGGAACTGGAAGCGGCGGACCTGATCCGGTACAAGGACGAGCCGGCGCAGATCATCAGTCATGTGCTGACGTTTAATTCCGGAGCTTGCCGGAGCAAATTTGTTGTAAGGAAGGAGTAGGCATGGCATATATCACTCCGAAAATCGACTGGGCGGTCAAAGTAATCGGTGGGATTTACACCGGAGATTTTCTAAATGTTTCCGATTATGAACGAATTACAGGAAACATTGATTATCTCGCAAAACTGATGCAGACGATTTACGGAACGGCTATTTCCTTAAATCCAATGCCGGAGAAGGATGTCGGTTCGATTCCGTATGCGTCTGATTTCAATGCGATTGAGGACAATATTGACCTTTTGTGTCAGAACCTGACTCTCCCGTCTTCATGGACAGGGGCAAAGGTCTGGTATGCGAATAATCCGGCTCCGACGGTAAGCGATTGGAATCGGTGGGAACAGACGATTCTGGAGCTGAAAAACAGGATTGATCTGGATGCGGTTTGGGAAGAATTTTACACATCAGACAACGAGCCGTTCTATTGTTCGGATGGACAATTTATGGTTCTGGAGGAGGTATAAACTATGGCATACACATCGGCATATAATGGGGCAGAAATTGATAAAGGAATCGAAAGGGCATCATCTCATGCTGCCCGTCACGCTATTGGTGGGGCAGATGAACTGACTCCGTCCGCAATCGGAGCGGTGCAATTAGATTCAAATGGATGCGCTTCACCGAACCAGACGGCATCCCGGATAGTGAACGTGACGGCAAGCAAAACTCTTGCTTTGACAGATTCCGGTTCATTCCAGTGGTGTACAAATAGTTCGGACATCACGATCACAATTCCTAGCAACGTAGCATTCCCGGTCAAAACGGAAATCGAAATCGCAAGGACAGGAAGCGGAAATGTCACGATTGCGGCTGCAGCCGGGGTTACGCTGATTTCTGCGAATAGTCTTAAATCGATTGTTCCGCAGAATGCTTCTGCTGGACTGAAAAAACTGGACGCAACTACATGGTTCCTGAACGGCAGTCTGGGGTGATCTTATGAGGATGTCACGAAGGATATTCGCATCAGGTGGTGGTTTTACAGAGTTTGACTACTCCTTCACGGGAACTTCCGAGTTCGTCAATGAGGGCGGCGGAAACTGGCACGTTAATTTCCTGTCAAGCGGAACTTTGACGCTGAACAAAGCGCTTGTGGCGGATCTTTATTTGCTTGGCGGCGGCCAGAGCGGAGATGTCAGGGATCAATGGACTTCCGGTTCTACCACGTTCGTTGCCGGGGGTAAAGGCGGACAGGGCGGATTCATTTCAATGCCCACAGGAGTTGTCCTGTTGCCGGGATCTTATACTGTCACGATTGGCAATGGTGGGGCAATGGGCAAACTGAATACTGGAGGAACTACTTCTATCGGAGCTTACTCTGCTCCCGGTGGTGGTTCTGGTGCTACTGGGTATCTCGGTGGTGCAAGCGGTGGTGCAGCCGGCACGAACCACGGTACGAACACTCCGTATGCCGGGGGAATTGGCGCAAATTCTGCGGTTTACGATTTTGACGGCATCAACCGTGGCGGCGGTGGATCCGGTGGTTATTCCTACAAATCAGCATCCTCTACGTCATACAACTGGGTGGCAAGCGGTGGCGGTTCACAGGGCGGCGGTCACGCTAAGATCAACCAATCCGGTGCGGCTGTTGATGCACTCGCTAACTACGGCGGCGGCGGATATGGGTATGCCTCATCTGGTGGCGGTGCTGCCGGGGGTTCTGGGTACGCTCAAATGAGAAACGCGAGGTAACAACATGAGAACGAATGTAACCGATGTGTATTTCAACGGACAGGAAACGGCTGCAGTTTTCGTACATTGGCAGCATGACTACGCGCAGGTTTTAAGATTTGCTGACATCGATCTTCCTTTTTCGTATGAGGTCGATTTCGCAAATGTCGGTGATACGCAGTCAAAGACGATGATCGGTAATGTCAATGGAGTAGAAATTCCGGACGAGTATTTGATGACTGGGAAACCGATTAACGCGTATATCTATCTGCATGATTCGATAGATTCCGGTGAGACCGTTAAGAAAGTTTCTATTCAGGTGCATGGCCGTCCTGAGAGGACGGAAGAAATCCCGGAACCGCATCAGCAGAGTGTGATCGATCAAGCTATAGCTGCCTTGGATGCCGCCGTGGAGCAAACCGCATCTGATGTGGTTGCGGCTGGCGAATCCGCACAGGCGGCGGCTGGTTCTGCTGAAGCGGCTGGACAGGCTAAAAACGATGCGATTGGCGCTAAAAACGATGCAGTGAACGCTAAAAATGATGCTGAAACAGCAAAGGGCAAAGCAGAGGATGCACAACGGGCGGCAGAACAGGCCGCTGGATCCGTACTGGGATTAACCGCTGACGCAAGTGTGGACGCTAATGTAGGCATCCCAAGTGTTGAAGTGGATGTGATTACGGAAACTGGCCACAAGAAGATGAGTTTCGCATTCCGCAACATGAAAGGCGAACCGGGGAAAGACGGGGAAGATGGTGACGATGGATTCTCTCCTACTGTTTCCGTTTCCGATATTACAGATGGCCATCGTGTTTCCATAACAGACAAGACAGGCACACAGGATTTCGATGTAATGAATGGGGAGAAGGGTGATACTGGTCTTCCCGGTTCAAACCCCATCTCCTTTACCGCAACACTTCTTTCCGCTTCATGGTCATCTTCCGCACTCACGATTTCCGATCAGCGGTTAATTGCATCTGGCTACACATACATGGTTTCCGCATCTTCCTCGTCCACAAGGGATTATCAAGACGCAGACATCTATGCAGACGATGTGACTACGGACGGACAGATGACATTCCATTGTGTGGAAACTCCAACAAATGATTTGACAGTAAACATCATTCGTCTGGAATTGGGTGAGTAATTATGGGCATTGTAGTAAATCGGACAAGATTGAATCCGTTTCCGATCAAATCCGCATCTGGGGAGTTTATTAGTATTGATGATGCGGTGAATCGTCCTGTGAAAAAACTGGAGATCAGTTTTGCTCCCCAACAGGATTTGCATGGGTACAGTTATCCGTGGGTCGGTGGTAGTGGAAAAAATCTATGCCCAGACAAGAAGTATAAATCTAGTTCAAATGCACTTTATGTCGGACAGGATAACGATACGGATTTTCCGTTTTCGCTTACTGGTGGAACAACCTACACGCTTTCGTTCAGCAATCCAAACCAGTATACGGTCAATGTTTACATCAGGGAAGAAAACACTTCGTCTGGTACTCAGGTCGGAACTAATGTAGTCGGAAAATGCACGTTTACTCCATCGACATCTGGAAATTATCGGATTGCTATAACAAAAACAGAAATTCTTGAAAGTGATATATCCAATGTTCAGCTTGAACTTGGGTCAACGGTTACAACTTTCATGCCTTATGCCAATATCTGTCCGATAACAGGATATACAGAATGTTATCTTGCTAAATCTAATCAGAATTTACTGCCATCAAGCACTCCGAGTAATGTTATAACAGGAACGTTAAGCAGTGGAAGAATTGCTAATGCTACAAATGCAAGACTATGTGCTGTTCCTGTTCCGAAAAACGCAACTATCTGTGTTCAGAAATTAGCTGGTGATAGGAATACTGGAAATGTAGGAAGGGTAGATACTGGTGATATAAAAGTAGGTACTCCGTATTACTCATCTTATGGTTTGACTAATGCCACGGCACAAAATGTAACCACACTAACACATCCGTGGTTGTTAATTGAAAGTTCTCCGAGGTCAAATCTTGATGCTTTTTTTAACACAAGACAGTTAATGATTAGTCCCGGTACTGGAAGAAAAACGTATGTTGCCCCATCACAGGATTATCAATTAATTCAAGTATCATGGCAAACGGAAGCCGGAGAGGTATTCGGTGGTACGCTTGATTTGCTGACAGGGGTACTGACCGCAAACTGGATATTAGTTACTTTTGACGGAACGGAATCGTGGGTATCTTATAGTAGTGGAACAAAAAGGTACTTTAGACATTCATTAGGTGCATACAGAAAAGTTGTTGTTTCTGGTCAAGGAATGTGCAATATATATCCGTGGTATGACATAACTGGTACGAATACTGGCGTGGGATTTCGTGTTATCAGTTCAAGCAGTTTCAATGCTGATCTAGTTAATATTCGCCCAGATAATGTTGATGGCATGACAGCAACAATTTTCAAGGGAATGCTTGCTGATTGGTACGCTAATGGTGCTCCGTGTACTGTTGCATATAAGATGAAGAATCCTGTGACATATCAACTAGATTCGCATCAGATCTCAACTCTGATGGGGTCGAACCGAATCTGGACAGATGTAGGAACGATTAGTTTGGATTATCGTGCAATGAGGTCTGCTCAGAATACTCCGTTGTTGGGTGGAATGTTGGGGAATCCTGTTGTGCCAGAGGAAGAACCGATTGAAGAGATGGAAGAATAAAAAATCCTTGCATCTGTGCTTCCGCGTGTGCAATAATTGAAATCGGATAAAAGCGTTTATCCAGCGACTGAGCGGAGTCTTTGGATTCCGCTTATTTTCGTTTTTGGGGAAAGCAAATGGCTGTAAAAGTAGTTGAAGCTCTCGGTTCAGAAACCGGGGGAAAGACAGGAGAATACGGCGACCAGACCGGCAATGAGATCGTGATCCGCACATTTAAAAAGCGGACTTACGATTTCACGCAGGCCTTGCGCTGTACGTCCAGGTCAATGGCGGAAGCCGCCGTGTCCTATGCGGAACGGATCGCGCTTTGCCCAAAATTCGGATACAGCCAGCCGAACCGCTGGTCCGGTCCAAAGGCTATCGAGAAGGTCGGCAAAGACAATCTGGAAAACGCACAACCCGGTGATTTTGACTGTTCTTCCCTCGTGATCGAATCATACCGTCTGGCCGGATGCCCGTTGAAAATGACGGGCTATACCGGCTCCATGTATAAGATTCTGATGGCGACCGGATATTTCACGCCGGTCAACGATGACGATATCGAGGACGCGGAACTGGGCGATATTCTGATCGCGCCGTCTATTCATACCCTTCTGGTTATTTCTGACGGTTCCAACGCCAAACCGGAACCGGTCTCTTCCGATTATGTGGAGATTATAAAAGGAAAAGTTAACGTCCGGAAGGCACCTGCCGGACGCATTTATTGCGTCGCGCGGCAGGGTGATACGTTCCCGTACCTTGGGTACGACGAACCGGACAGCACCGGCAAGCTGTGGTGGGCGGTAGACTGTGATAATATGACCTGCTACATATCTTCCGCTAATCCAAAGCATGCCATACTGGTGGAGGGCGTATGAGCTACACGAAGTTGCTGGTTATCGCTTTGATCCTGATGACAATCCTGTTCACCGCTACGGTCCTGCTGATGATGCGGCAGGGGATGGAAGAACCGGAAACGCTGATCCGGTGCTGGTTTTCAGGATTCATTTCGGAGCTGCTGGCCTGTGCCGGTATTAAAGTATCAAAGGTAAGACACAGATATAAATCAGACGATGATGACGAGGAGGCAGTAGGATGATCGATTTAACACAAATTGTGATCGCGGTGATCGGAATCGCGCTGGCAGCGGTGTCCGTGTACCTGATTCCATATATCCGGTCCAAGACCACAGCGGAGCAGAGGGCTAAAATCAAGATGTGGGCGCGGATCGCGGTGGAAGCAGCGGAAATGATCTTCCGGGAAGCGGGAAGTGGTACGCTGAAGTTCCAGTACGTTTCTGATTTTCTGGCGTCCAAGGGATTTTCTCTGAACGAACAGGAGCTGAAAATCTATATTGAGTCGGCGGTTCTGGAAATGAAGAACCAGATCGGGGGCTGAAGATGATTGAGCGTGGTGATATCGAACAGCTGAAAGAAGTGTTTGTGACACGTCAGGAGTGCAATCTCCAGATGGACGGGATCAGCAGCAAGCTGGCGGATGATAAAGCCCGTCTGGCTGTTATCGAAAACCAACTGGCGTTGATCACGAAACTTTTGTACGCGATTGGAACCGGCATTCTGGCGCTGATTATAGGTAGCTTATGGAATCTAATTGCAAAATAAACTGCGAAGACTGTGCCAAGCATAATTCAGCTCCGGTATCGTACCTTGTGCATGAGTCTATTATGGTCCGGCAGGAACGTACAATCCGTCGGCTTTGGATTCTGTGCCTTGTGCTGATTATAGCTTTAGTTGGAACGAATCTGGCGTGGACTGTGTACGAAACACAATTTGAAGACGTTTCTGTATCTCAAGCGGTAGACACCGGCAGCGGAGATGCTGTCGTTTCTGGAGTAGGAGATTTAAATTATTATGGCGAAAGTAACCCAAACGGTTAAACTCCGCCGTAAGAAATACGGCAAGGGAACCGGCTATAAGAAGTGTCCGAACTGCGGAGGGGACGGACGCGTGAAAGTGCGGAAGAAAGGATGAAAGAATACAGTAACTTTGACATTTCCGCAGTTATTGACGAATACGTTCATTCCGAACGGGACCGGAAGATCCTGAAGCGCCGGTTCTGTGACGGGATTTGTTTTGAGCCGCTAGCGGAAGAGTTTGATATGTCCGTCCGGCAGATTCAGAACATCATATATAAATATCAGTATCTGATCTTTAAGCACCTCGACCACCACGCATAAGGCCATCCGGGCACGGTTGGTCTTTTTTTTTATGTGTAAAAATTGCGTATAGATTGCCCCCGACCTTCGTGGTTCGGGGGCTTTCTTTCTTTTACCCTTATCTCATGTGGGTGAAGTACAACAACAATCCAACAGGGCGAAGCGTCGAGGACTGTGCGGTCCGCGCGGTGTCCATCGCGCTTGGGACGGACTGGGAGACGGCCTACACCAAGCTGGCATACAACGGATATTTGATGGGCGATATGCCGAGCGCAAATGCGGTATGGGGATCCCTATTGCGTCAAGCCGGGTACTCCAGATCGGCAATCCCCGACACCTGCCCGGACTGTTACACGGTGAAGCAATTCTGCCAAGACCATCCGGTCGGAACTTATGTTCTTGCTTTCGACGGTCATGTCGCCGTTGTGCAGAATGGGGACGTCTTCGACTCCTGGGACAGCACCAACGAAATCCCGCAATTTTACTGGTACAAGAAGGAGAAAGAAGACGATGGCGTATAATCCTTATTTTCCTGTTACCTATCAACCGGTTTATCAACAGCCATATCAGATGCCGGTCCAGCAGTCATACCAGGCTCCGCAGCAGAACCCTGTTCCGCAGGCGCAGTCCGGGATGATCTGGGTTAACTCCGGGATTGAGGCGCAGGCATATCCTGTCGCACCGAATAACGCGGTCACGCTGTGGTCCACGGCGGAGCCGGTCGTTTATTTGAAGAAAGCGGATGCATCCGGAAGGCCTACGCTGATCACCTATGACCTTGTCGAACGGAAGGACGCGCCCGTCAGTAAGACGGAACCGAAACCGGATTATGCGACGAAGGAAGACCTGTCTACAGTCGCAACTGTCGTCAAGGGATATGAGGACGTTATCAACGGCTTAAAAGCGGATCTGGAAACCATGAAGGGTGATTTGTACGGATTATCCGGAAGGAAGAAACGGAAGGAGTCTGACGCAGATGAGTAATCCTTTTTATTCCGCGCAGCCCAACCTGATGGGGATGGTCCAGCAGCTGAAGCAGAATCCGGTTCAGTTTCTGATGCAGAGACGGTTCAACATCCCGCAGACCGTGGCGAACGATCCAAACGCGATTTTAAATCATCTTCTGTCCTCCGGACAGATCAATCAGCAGATGGTAAATAACGCCTATCAGATGGCGCAGAGATTCCGCTAAGAAAAGCGGATCACAGACCGAGAGGGGTCTTACCCCCTCTCTTTTTTATTTGGACAATCTCCGGCCGGGATTGAAATAAACGAAAGGTAACAAATGTTATGGATGAAGGAAACACCAATATGTATATGCCGGTAGCACCCGCCTATGGCGCCGGTGGCAATGGTTTCGGCAATGGCTTCGGCGGTGACTGGGCTTGGATTCTTCTGCTTCTGGTCCTGTTCGGCGGCAATGGCTGGAACAATGGTTTCGGCGGCGGATTCGGCGGAAATGACCTGTACCCGTGGATGAACAATTCCAATCAGATCAGCAACGGATTCCGTGACCAGATGCTTGGAACGCAGATCAACGGGATTCAGTCCAGCATCACGTCCGGTTTCGGTGATGTGCAGAACGCGCTGTGTTCCGGTTTTGCCGGTGTGAACAGCAGCATCACCGCGGCTCAGATGGCGAATATGCAGTCCCTGTTCGGGGTACAGTCCGCTCTCCAAAGCTGTTGTTGTGATAACCGCGCCGGGCTTGCCGACTTAAAGTACACCGTAGCAACGGAAGCCTGTGCAGACCGATCTGCTGTCAGCGAGGCCCTGCGCGACGTACTGACCGCGAACACGGCAAGCACCCAGCGCATCCTTGACCAGCTCTGCGCGGACAAGATCGAGCAGAAGAACGACCTGATCGCACAGCTCCGTTCTGAACTGATGTACGCAAGGGGTCAGGCATCTCAGGACGTACAGACCGCCGCGATCCAGGCTGGTCAGAGAGCATTGGCGAATGAGGTGGAGCAGTATGTCGCACCTTCCCCGCGCCCTGCGTATATCGTAGCCAATCCGAACTGCTGCCAGCCTAACTGCTGCCAGTCTAACGCTGGTTGCGGCTGCGGCGGGTTCTAAGGACGGTGATACTCATGGCAGAATATCTTGCTAATGCGGTCCAGCTCGTCAATGTTGGCGAACCGGTATTGTTTACGGCATCTATCCCCTGCACCAAAGGGTATGTATACCATGAGGACGATACGGGGATTTTTATCCTCCGTGGGATCGTCAACAATGCCTGCTGCGGATTTGCCCGATACAGAGTAACGTTCAACGGCAATATTGCTGTACCTGAGACCGGTGGTGGGACGCTGGGTCCTATAGCTGTAGCACTCTCCGTAAACGGGGAGCCGCGCGTGACAAGCCGGGCCATCTACACCCCGGCAGCGCTTGGCGATTACGGAAATGTAACCAGTACAGCAATCATCACGGTCCCGCGGGGATGCTGCTTCTCTCTTTCCGTTCGTGCGGTTAATGCGGAAGAAGCTGCAACTGTGACAGCGATCAATGTCCAGAACGCGAATCTGGTCGTGACAAGAGTGGCGTAAGGAAGGTGAACTGAAATGATGAACAGCTTAGATGGAATCATCTCCCTCGCGGACAAGGAGTTAATGTCCATTGTAAATAACGGAAAATTCAGGTCCCGGGAAGAGATTGAAAGTGCAGAAAAACTGGTCAAGATGGCCGAGAAGATCTACTGCATCTGGAATATGGCGGAGGGCGAAGAGGACGGTTATTCTGGTCGGAGTTATGCCAGAGGCCGGCGCCGTGACAGTATGGGCCGGTATTCCCGGATGGGCGGTAACTATCCCAGGGAGCCATACTCCAGGATGGGCGGGTACTCCGGTCATGGGGACTTCGCAGAAGAAATCCGGGCGCTGATGGATGAAGCTCCGGACGACCAGACCAGACAGAACCTCCAGCGGATGCTGGACCAGATGGGTCGGTAACTTGACATCCAGAAACAGCCGTCAACTTTGGCGGCTGTTTCATTCAAATGTTGCACAAACGTTACACGAGAGCCCGGAAATGCCTGATATTACTGGGTGGGAGTGATGTTCGACTCTCCCCGCCTCCACCAAAGCACCAAAACCCCACTAGATGTGGGGTTTTCCTTATGTTATAAGGCACAAGATGCAGTCATAATCGATCGAAAATTACCAAAAATGACAAAAAATAATCATGTTTGAGAATCGTTTGTTACACAAGTGTTACACGCCGACGGCATTTTCTGACCCTGATTTATAAGGGTTTGGAAGTAGTTGTCGATTTGATTTGTTACATGATCCATCTCAGAAGTGAAGGTGTGCTGGTAGACACTTCGCATAACGTGCGGTGTACTCCAGCCGCCTTTTTCCATCAGATACTTCTCCGGGATGCCGAGCTGCAGACCGATACTGGCAAACAGGTGGCGCAGCTCGTGAAACCGCATCGGTTTTATTCCGGCCTTTTCTAAAACACGCTGGAAGCGTTTATACAGCGCATTGCCAGTCCGCGTTTCGATATAGCCTTCTCCAGCCTTCCATGCGTCGGTCTGCTCAATCAGTTTCATGACATAATCCGGGATCCGGTTCTTCCGATTCCGGTCAAATGCTTTCGCTGCCTGTTTGCGGACCGGCATTCCGTCGATCTGGACCACAGCCTCTTCAATGTACAGCACTCCATCCCGGATGGATGAAATTTTGATTCCGCGTATTTCCGATTCCGTTAGTGACATCCACATGGCCAGAAGGACCGGCAGCTCAATGTCAGTCCCCCGGACGGCGGATATCACGTCTCCGGGGGATGGCAGGTCCTTATAGGTTTTCACGATCCGGGGCAGAACGACATCGACACGGAAGTCCGGGCGCATCCAGAGGATCGCGGACCGGTATAATCCGAAAGCGTTGATCACCGTTTTCGGTGCTATCGGTCTGCCGGTGTACGTGGTTATGCTGCATTCCTGATCGATGGCTTCCTGAAGGACCTGATTCGTAATCAGAGATACCGGTATCGAATGCAGCGCCAGAAATCGTTCCCGGTACCATTTATCGTAGGATGCAATAGTAGACGGACTGATTGTATGCCGACGGGAATCGATATAGCGCTTTACTGCGTCGTCCATTGTGATTCCGACCAATTCACGGCGTGTCTGGGCCTGTTTCGCCGCGTCGACAAGGCGTTCTACCTTTCGCGGGGAAGGGGCCGTAAACGAACGTATTTCGCCGTTAATGCGGACCCTGGTGTTATAGTTCCCAGAGGGGAGCTGATTGATTTTCATACGGCATTTCTCACTTCGCGTTCTATATCTGAAATCAGGAGCGGGCTGTCCCAGTCATGCCGATTGATGTGCTCCATTTCATGCAGATATCCCTTAACCTGCATATCGTGCCCATGTCGAGAGTTAATATAAATGTTGTAAAATCCGGTTTCATCCTGAACAGTACAAGCAACGATTCCATACGGCAAATCTTTCAGTCTCACGATTATTTCTTCCATGCGCTAATCATCCCTTCTAACATTCTAAGTTCGTCCGGAGTACATTTCGACGTGGTCATACACAGAGTGCGGTAATCTTCATCCCGGGCAAGCCTTTCCAATATTTCATCATTCTCTCCTTCCCAGCCCATGATGTACGCAGGGGTAGTATCCAGCAGGTCCGCAACTCGTTTTACCTTATCAACTGATGGGGAGCTTTTATCCCAGCTATAAATAGTTCTTTTACCAAGACCACATTTCTGCTCCACCTCTTCAACGGTCATACCGAGCTCTTTTGCTCGGTTTTTTATACGTTCGTTGATACTCATAAATTTCCTCACTTTTTTTAAAAATAATAGTTGACAGCGAGAAAATATACTCGTATACTGGCATCGTACCGAGAAGATTTACTCGCTTCCGGTCAGAGAAACGCCGGGTTTACTTCATTTGATCGACAATCAT
>Ga0310691_10000800_pt1 | contig 54219 bp, 50 predicted proteins | sample 176DNAGHGlowgp2_FD_203887 | JGI IMG/M metagenome (GOLD analysis project Ga0310691, IMG submission 203887) | Sheep rumen microbial communities from Palmerston North, Manawatu-Wanganui, New Zealand - 1766 DNA GHGlow gp2 (v2) (version 2) | ecosystem: Host-associated > Mammals > Digestive system >... | reverse complement strand
GGTGCCGGTACCCACGCCGTTCTCGCTCCAGGCGAGGATGCCCGGCGTGCGGGCGAAGAGCATCGGGAGTTCGATACCGGTCACGGAGAAGTCCTGCAGCTCGCGGCGGGAAATGTTGGCCACGGCAAAAGGAGCGTTTTTGGCGGCGCGCACGGCACCTACGACCACCTCCTGCAACTGTTCCACCTGCAGGGAATCCGGCTGCTGGGCGGCGGCCGGGAACACGCCGGCGGCCAGCAGCGAAGCGGGCAGGACGGCGCTTAAAAGACGTTTGAACATAGTAAATCCTTAATTGTAAATTAATTATACAATAAGGGGATGGGAAGATAACGGTTTCCTACGCGGGCATTACCCCGATCAGGTGTGAGGGTATCATCTCAGCCTCGGCCCCGCGGGCCTCAGCACCCCTTGGCCTGCAACCTGCAAACCGGGGGCGAAGTTACGGATAAAAAGCGTATCTTTGGATACTTTCTTGGCAAAAAAAGCATCGCATGACACTCAAATCGACGAAAGAAGAACGGATGTACCTGCGGATCCGCAACCTGTGCGGACTGCTCGGGATCATTCTGCCCTGGCTGGCGCTGTTCTCCGCCGGCATTGCGGAGCACCCCAGTGACGAGTGGTGGTGGAGCATTTCCGCCACTTACTACCAGAGCCCGGCCCTGGTGGGCGTGCTCGTGCCGGCCTGCCTCGTGCTCGTGTCCTATATCGGCTATGACTCCATGGACAACCTGCTGACCTCGGCCGCAGGCCTGCTGGGGCTCGGGATCGTGCTCTTCCCCTGCAAGGTCAGCTGGGTGCCGGACGGCACGCCGGTGGGGTTCTTCCAGGTTCCTGTGCAGATATCCAACTATCTCCACCTGGGCTGCGCGGCCCTTTTCTTCGTGCTTATCGCCCTGAACAGCATTTTCCAGTTTACCAAGTCCGGCGCTACGATGACGGACCGCAAGGTGATCCGCAACAGGATCTACCGGATCTGCGGCTACGGGATGATCGTGACGGAACTCGCCTTTGTGCTGCTGCGCCTGCTGGGCGCGCCCGGTTTCACCGTGATGATCGTCGAGATCGTCCTCCTGCATCTGTTCGGTTTCGCCTGGCTGGTCAAGGGCGAGGCCTTCCCGTTCCTGAACGACCGGGAGGAAGAGGCTGAATCTTAATCGGGTAATCCTTCTATTTCGTCCGGGTGTACTCGGACAACTGATTCGCCGGATCCTTCTCGTCCGGATCCAGGAGGACGAGTTTGTCCTCTGTCACGCTAACGATCCGGGCCGTGATGGGTTTCCGGAGTTCCTTGAGCAGTTCGTTCTTGATCGAATTGGCGAACAGGGTCTTGATGATGCCGGGCATATCCGTGTCCACGATCTCCGCTTTGGCTTTGTTCCTAACAGGCTTCAGGGTCAGCGTCTCTCCTTCCCGTGTCCAGCTGCCGGGCGCCGAAATCAGCATCGAGACGTGAAATGTCGTTTCCTCGTCCAGCTTCATCACGATCTGGACATCCAGCGTATGCTCGAAACTGCCGTTTTCGCGCAGATCCAGCACCTCCGTGCCGGTCATCGACAGGTCCTCCTCGACATCCGATTCAGGTAAGGTCCATTTTCCGGTGAGGCTCTGGGCCGAAAGCGCCAGGCCGAGCAGCAGCAGGATGGCTGATACAAGAAATCTTTTCATAGATGCAAATATAGCTTTTTTTCGTATTTTTGGACTATGAACCATCCCGCTGATTATCTTTGCGTAAAAGTGCGTCTGTTATGAAACGGAGATCATTCCTGAAAGGGATTGCGGCGGCGGGGGCTGCTTCGCTGCTGCCCGTAGGGGCCGTGACCCCGCTTTTGTCGTCCTGTGCGGAACCGGATGGGCCCGAAGGCTGGGATTTCGACGAAGTGCTGGACCGTTCCGGCACCTGGAGCCTCAAGTATGAACGGGCGGGGGAGGGTAAATTCGCGATGTGGATCGCGGATATGGATTTCCGCACGGACCCAGTCGTCCGGAAGGCCCTTCGGGAGCGGCTGGACCGTGACGTCCTGGGCTACACCTCCACACCGGAAGAATTCTTCGAGGCCATCCGGGCCTGGGAAGGAAAGCAGCATGGCTGGGATATTCCGCGGGAGTGGGTCGGCTATGCCCCGGGTGTGATCACGGCCATCAGCCAGGCTTTCCTGACCTTCACCCAGCCCGGCGACAAGGTGATCGTCCAGCCGCCGGTCTATGACCAGTTCCGGCTTTACGCCGAGCGTTTGGGCCGCGAGGTGGTGGACAATCCGATGATCTTCGACAACGGGCGCTACCGGATGGATTTTGAGGGGCTGGAGCGGCTTTTCGATGCCCGCACCAAGGTCCTGGTGGTCTGCAATCCCCACAATCCCTGCGGCATCCTCTGGGATCGGGAGACCCTCGAGCACCTCGCGGAAATCTGCGAGCGCCACGGGGTGCTGGTGTTCTCGGACGAAATCCACGCCGACTTCGCGCTCTGGGGGCGTACGCACGTTCCTTTCTGCAGTGCCGGCGACGCCGCGGCGCGGGTGGGCCTGATGTTCGGTGGCCCCACCAAGGCGTTCAATCTGGCCGGTCTGTACGGCACCGCCTTCTGCGTCATTCCGGATTCGGAAAAACGCGAGCGCTATCTTGGCGCCCTGAAGGCCGCCAAACTGTACGAACCTTCCATTCCGACCCTGGTGTCGCTGATTGCCGCCTACACATCAGAAAGCGGCTGGCTGCCGGCCCTGAAGGAATATATCCAGGGCAATATCGACTTTGTGATGGAATTCTTTGCGCAGAACGACCTGGGGATCCGGCCCATCCGGCCGGAGGCATCGTTCCTGGTATGGCTGGACTGCCGTGCGCTGGGGCTGGGGCAGGAAGAACTGCTGTCGCGTTTCCGCGACGATGCCGGGGTGTACCTGAACGACGGCGCTTCCTACGGTGTCGGCGGCGAGGGCTTCGTCCGCCTGAACATCGGCTGCCCGCGCAGTGTCCTGCGCGCCGCCCTTTCACAGATCAAGGCTGCGTTCTAGCGGTGCCGCAGGGCCAGTTCGTGCTCGAGTTCTGCGGGGCTGACGCCCTGGCTTTCCAGCAGGACCAGCAGGTGATAGATGAGGTCCGAGGCCTCATAGACGAAGCGGTCGCGCTTGCCGTCCACGGCCTCGATGACGGCTTCGCCGGCCTCTTCGATGACCTTCTTGCCGATGGCCTTGGGCCCCTTGATGAAGAGTTTGGTGGTATAGGATCTTTCCGGCATCCTGGCGTGGCGGTCGGCCACGACGGCCTGCAGGGTGCGGATGAATCCCTCGTCCTCCGGCGTGTCGAAGCAGGCGGTGGTGCCTCGGTGGCAGGTGGGGCCGTCGGGGCGCGCCTTGATGAGCAGGGTGTCGCCGTCGCAGTCGGCCCACATGTCCACGACGTGCAGGTAGTTGCCGCTGGTCTCGCCCTTGGTCCAAAGGGTCTGGCGGGTGCGGGACCAGAAGGTCACGAGACCGGTTTCCACACTCTTCCCGAATGCTTCTTCGTTCATATATCCCAGCATCAGCACCTTCAGTGTGGTGGCGTCCTGGATGATTACCGGGAGCAGCCCGTCGCCGGTCTTGTCTAAGTTAAAATCGCTGAATTTCATATTCTTACGTTTATTCCGGACTCCTTTAACGCTTTTTTCAATTCCGGGATGGGGATCTGCCCGTAGTGGAAGATGCTGGCGGCGAGTGCGGCGTCGGCGCGCCCTTCGGTGAGCACGCGGCGGATGTCCTCGATGCTGCCGGCGCCGCCCGAGGCGATGACCGGAATCGTGAGCTCGTCCGCCAGGCGGGCATAGACCGCGTCGGCATAGCCGGCGCAGGTGCCGTCGTGGTCCATCGAGGTGAAGAGGATCTCGCCGGCGCCGCGTTCCTGCGCCTCGCGGGCCCAGGAGAACAGTTCCACGTCGGTCAGGCGCTTGCCGCCGTGCGTGGTGCAGGTCCAGCGGCCCTCAATGCACTTGGCATCGATGGCCACCACGACGAACTGGCTGCCGTACTTGGCGGCGATGCGTCCGATCAGGGACGGGTCCTTGATGGCGGCGCTGTTTACCGAAATCTTGTCGGCTCCGGCGTCGAGCAGGCGCGCGGCGTCCTCGACGGAACCGATTCCGCCGCCTACGGTGAAGGGGATGTCGATCCCGAGGGCGATGCGCTCCACCAGGGCGGCGAACGTGCGGCGCCCTTCCTGGGTGGCGCTGATGTCCAGGTAAACCAGCTCGTCGGCGCCGTCACGGGCGTACTGTACGCCCATTCCGACGGCGTCCCCGACTTCGCGGAGCCCTTCGAAATTGATGCCCTTGACGACCTGGCCGTCCTTTACATCGAGGCAGGGGATGATGCGCTTTGCGACCATGAGGCTATGTCTTTTAAACTGATACGGTTTTCGTAGATGGCTTTGCCCACGATGACTTTCTTCAGTTTCAGCGCGTCCAGCATGCGGATGTCGTCCATCCCGGAAATGCCGCCGCTGACGGTGAAGGACAGGGTGGGGAAATCCCGTTGCAGGCGCACGTAGAGCGCCGCGGCGGGACCTTGCAGCATGCCGTCCCGGGAAATCTCGGTAACGATGCACTCCTGCAGTCCCAGGGGCAGGAAACGGGTCACGAGGTCCTCGACGCCCAGCGGGGAGGAGTCCAGCCAGCCCGAGATGGCGATCCGGCCGTCGCGCACGTCGGCGCCGAGGATCATCCGGGCGCCGTACTTCGACAGCCAGGACTCGAACAGCTCCGGCTTCCGGGCCGCGACGCTGCCGATGACGGCGTGCGTGGCACCGGCATTGAAGGCGCCCTTCAGCGCTTCGTCGTCGGCGAGTCCGCCGCCCCATTCGAGTTCGCAGGACACCGCCGAAGCGATGGCCTCGAGGGTGCGCAGGTTCTTCGGCGAGCCGGTCTTGGCGCCGTCCAGGTCCACCAGGTGGATGCGCTCCACGCCGCAGTCGGCGTAGCTGCGCGCCACGTCGGCGGGGGAGCCGTCGTACACTTTCTTCTGCAGATAGTCGCCGCGCGTCAGGCGCACGCAGCGGCCGTCGATCAGGTCGATGGCGGGAATGATCCGGATCATAATGCCAGGAAATTGCGGAGAATCGCCGCCCCCACGGGGCCGCTTTTCTCGGGGTGGAACTGCGTACCGTAGAAATTCTCGTACTTGAGCGCCGCGCTGAACAGGCGCTCCCCGTGGCGGCAGGTCGCGACCGTGTCGGGACAGAGTTCCGCGTAGTACGAGTGCACGAAATAAACGTAGGCCCCGCCTTCCAGTCCCTTGAACAGCTTGCCGTCCAGGTTGCCCAGGGCGTTCCAGCCCATATGCGGGACCTTGGCGTCCGGGGCCTCGGTGAAGCGGCGCACGTGGGCATCGAAAATACCCAGCGCCTGCGTCGGCCCCTCTTCGGAGTCGCGGCACATCAGCTGCATGCCCACGCAGATGCCCAGCACGGGGCGGCGCAGGCTCCGCACGAGTTCGCACAGCCCGCGCTCCCGCAGGTGCGCCATCGCCTCGGCGGCGTTGCCCACGCCGGGCAGGATGACCTTGTCCGCCGCGAGGATGCGGGCGGGGTCGGCGGTCAGCTCATATTCCGCGCCCAGCCGCTGCAGGGCGTTGCCGACCGAACGGATGTTGCCGGCGTCGTAGTCAATGATCGCGATCATAGCAGTCCTTTGCTGGAGGGAAGTTCGTAGGAGAAGACATCGCGCCGCACGGCCTGTTTCAGGCTGCGGGCGAAGGCCTTGAAGACGGATTCCGCGAGGTGGTGGTTGTTCTCCCCGCGGGCCTGCACGTACAGGTTGGCCTTCATCGCGTCGGAGAGCGACTTGAAGAAGTGCTTGAACATCTCGGTGGGCACGTCGCCCACGTATTCGCGCGTGAACGGCACCTCCCAGACCAGTTCGCTCCGGCCGCCGAAGTCCAGCAGCACGATGGCGCGGCTCTCGTCCATCGGCAGGGCGAAGCCGTAGCGTTCCGTGCCCCGCTTGTCGCCCAGGGCCTGCCGGAGGGCATCCCCGAGGGCGATGCCTACGTCCTCCATCGTGTGGTGCTCGTCCACTTCCAGGTCGCCTTTGCACTTGATTTCCAGGGAAATGCCACCGTGGTGAGGAAGCTGGGAAAGCATATGGTCGAAGAACTTCAGCCCGGTGTCCACCCCGGACGGTCCTTTGCCGTCCAGGTCCACGCGCACGTAAATGTCGGTCTCCGCGGTCTTGCGGGCCACCTCGGCGCAGCGCTCGCTGCTGCGGATGGTTCCCGCGATCTGCGCCCAGTCCAGCTCGCCCACCAGCAGCGCCTTCGCGCCGAGGTTTTCGGCGAGCCGGCGGTCGGTTTCCCGGTCACCGATCACCCAGCTGGCAGCGAGGTCGTAAGAGCCGTCCAGGTACTTGCCGAACATGCCGGTTCCGGGTTTGCGGTTGGGGGAGTTGTCCTCCGGGAAAGACGGGTCGATGAGGATGTCGTCGAACACGACGCCTTCGCCTTCCAGGGTGCGCAGCAGCAGGTTCTGGGCCGGCCAGAAGGTCTCTTCCGGGAAGGCCGGGGTGCCCAGGCCGTCCTGGTTGGAGGCCATTACCAGTTCGTAACCCAGGCCCGTCAAGGCCTTCAGGCCGCTGATGGCGCCGGGCACGAATTCCACTTTTTCGAGCGCATCGATCTGCTCGTCGGAGGGCTCGCGCAGCAGCGTGCCGTCCCTATCGATGAATATCGCCTTTTTCATATGCGGAGAGGGATTGTAGCAGTTGGTCGTTCTCGGACGGGAGCCCGATCGTGATCCGCAGGCAGCCCGCGCAGCCCGGAACCCGGCTGCGGTTGCGCACGATGATGCCGTCGGCGAGAAGGTGCGTGTACAGCGTGTCGGCGTCGTCCACCTGCACCAGCAGGAAATTGGCGTCGCTGGGATAGACCCGCTTCACGCAGCGGAAGGCGGGCAGGGCCGCCGCCACGCGGGCACGCTGGGCCACGGTTTCCTCCACGCGGTCCGCGATCGGAGTCTGCAGGGCTCGGGAAACGAGTTCCTGCGTGGACTGGTTGATGTTGTAGGGGTATTTCACCATCGACATCAGCCGGATGATATAGGGGCTTGCGAAGGCCATCCCGAGGCGCAGGCCGGCCAGTCCGTAGGCCTTGGATAGGGTCTGGAAGATGACCAGGTTGGGGAGTTCCGGCAGGCGCTCCCGCAGGCTGCCCTTCGCGCTGAAGTCCGCGTACGCCTCGTCCAGCACCACGATGCCGGGGAAGCGGCGGATCAGCGCCTCCAGCTCCGCGGGCTCGAAAGCGTTGCCCGACGGGTTGTTGGGGCTGCACAGGAAAAGCAGCTTGGTGTGCGCGTCGGCGGCGGCAAGCAGTTCCTCGGCAGGGAGGGAGAAATCCGTTCCCAGCGGCACCTGGCGCATTCCGATGTCGTTGATGTCGGCAGCCACCGCATACATCCCGTAGCTGGGAGCGATCGCGATGGCGTTGTCTTCGCCCGGGGTGCAGAAGATGCGGAAGCACAGGTCGATGGCCTCGTCGCTGCCGTTGCCGAGGAAGATGCATTCCGCCGGTACGCCTTTCAGCGCGGCGACCTGCTCCTTGAGCGCTTTCTGGTGCGGGTCCGGGTAGCGGTTCCAACCGGTGGGGTAGGGGCTCTCGTTGGCATCCAGGAAGATGCCGAGTTTCCCCTCGTATTCATCCCGCGCGGTGCTGTAGGGGCACAGGGCGCGGATGTTGGGCCGGACCAGGGATTCTATGCTATTCATCGGACAGGCGGATTTTTACGGCGTTGGCGTGGGCCTGCAGCCCTTCCGCTTCCGCCATCGTGACGATGGTCTGTGAGAGACCGCGCAGACCCTCGGGCGTGAGCTCCTGCAGGGTCATCTTGCGGAAATAACTGTCCAGGTTCACCCCGCTGAACGAACGGGCCCATCCGCAGGTGGGCAGGGTGTGGTTGGTACCGGAGGCGTAGTCGCCGGCGCTCTCGGGCGTCCAGGCGCCGATGAACACGCTGCCCGCGGCGGTGATCCGGGCGGAAAAACTCCAGGGCTCCCGCACCGCGAGGATGAGGTGCTCGGCGGCATAGGCGTTCGCGAAGGCGATCCGGTCTTCCGTGTCGGGGAAAACGACGCAGCGGCTCTTGTCCAGCGCCTGCCGGACGAAATCCGCGCGGGGCAGTTGCCGGGCCTGCCGTTCCACCTCGGCGCGGACGGATTCGGCGGTCGCGGTGTCCCCGCAGACCAGCATCACCTGGCTGTCCGGGCCGTGTTCGGCCTGCGAAAGCAGGTCCGCCGCGACGAAGGAGGCGGGGGACGAACCGTCCGTAACGACCATTACCTCGGACGGCCCTGCCGGCATATCGATGGCGACGGTGCCGGCGGAGAGCAGCTGCTTGGCGGTGGTGACGTACTGGTTGCCCGGGCCGAAGATCTTGTCCACCTTCGGGACGCTCTGCGTGCCGTAGGCCATGGCGGCCACGGCCTGCGCCCCGCCGAGCTTGAAGATGCGCTTCACCCCGCAGTACGCGGCGCTGTAAAGCACTTCCGGATTCACCTTCCCGTCCTTGCCCGCCGGGGTGCAGAGCACCACTTCGGGACATTGGGCGATGGCCGCCGGGACGGCGAGCATCAGCACGGTGGAAAAGAGGGGGGCGGTGCCGCCGGGGATGTACAGGCCCACCCGTTCGATGGGAACGGGGCGCTGGATGCAGCGCACGCCCGGGGCGGTCAGCACGCAGATCTCCTGCGGCCGCTGGGCCTCGTGGAAGGCGCGGATGTTCTCTTCCGCAGCCGCGATGGCCCGCCGGACCGGCTCGCTGACGCTTTCCGAAGCTTCGCGGATCTCGTCGGCGCTCACCTCGATGGCGTCGAGCGGACGCTTGTCAATCTCCAGCGAGAGCGCCCGCAGGGCCTCGTCGCCCTGCTCGCGCACGCGGCGCAGGATGTCCTGTACGCGCTCACGGACGGCAGGATTCTCGGAAGACGGCCGGCGGCAGAGCGCTTCCCACTGTTCCCGGGGAGGGTTGAAGAAAACTTCCAGCATGGCTTACGGAATGATTTTGTCGATGTTGAGTACCAGGATGCCCTCGGCGCCGATGGCCTTGAGCTGGCGGATCTTGTCCCAGAGGTCCGCCTCGTCCACCACGGAGTGCATCGAGCACCAGCCCTGGGCGGCGAGCGGCATCACGGTCGGGCTGCGCATCGCGGGCAGGATGCGGCAGGCCTCCTCCACGGAGGCTTCCGGCAGGTTCATCAAAATGTATTTCTTGCGGCGGCTCACCATGGCAGAGTCGATGCGGAACAGGATTTCGTTGAGCGTAGCCTGCTCTTCAGCGGACAGCTGTCCGGACGAAATCAGCACCGCCTCGGAGAAAAAGACCTGCTCGACCTCTCGCAATCCGTTGGAAACCAGCGTACCGCCGGAAGAGACGATGTCGAAGATGGCGTCGGCGATGTCGGCCGCCGGGGCGATTTCCACCGAACCGGTGATCACCTCGATGCGGGCCTCGATGCCCTGCTCCTGCAGCCAGCGCTTCAGGATGCCGGGGTAGGAGGTGGCGATGCGCTTGCCCTGGAACCACTGCGGACCGTCATAGTCCACGGCCTTGGGGACGGCCAGGGAGATGCGGCAGCCGCCGAAGCCGAGTTTCTTCTCGACCTTGACGTCGAAGCCGCGCTCCTCGACCTCGTTCAGGCCCACGATGCCCAGTCCGGCGGTGCCGCTGGACACGACCTGCGGAATGTCGTCGTCGCGCATATAGAGGACTTCCAGGGGGAAGTTCGGCGCCTGGGCCAGGAACTTCCGGCGCGAATCGTCGATGTCGATTCCGATCTCGCGCAGCAAGGCGGTGCTCTCCTCGTTGAGGCGGCCCTTGGATTGGATGGCTAATCTTAACATATCTTTTACTACTAACTTTCACAAAAAAGGCTTGCCGGACACACCGGCAAGCCTCGCTATCGCGTCACGCACACACGCGCCGACCTACCGGACACTTCAGGCTCGGTGGTGATGGTGGTATGCAGTGCTCATAGTCATACGTTTTGCAAAGTTATCCATTATTTCCAAAAATGCAAATCTCAGCGGCCATATTTATGCAGCGCTCGGGCGGGCCGTTTCCGGCACCGGACGGCAGTTGTCGGAGCGAAGGCGGATCCCGTCGGAGAAGAGAACTTCTTCAAAGGCCCCGGAAGCATCAGCTTTGTAGGTGGAAGTGGAGCGCTGCTTCCAGGAATCCCGGGTTTTGGGATTTCTGACCCGGAAGGTAAGGAAATGGCCGTCCCGATGGAGAAGTTCGTAAATCCGGGCGGATTTGGGGGCGGCATAAAGGCGGCCGAACTGGAATTTCTTGATTGTTTGCATATCTTTCAAATTGATTACTATATATTATAGAATCAAATGGAAAATCTTTCAAAACCAATTGCAAAAAATTTCGCAGAACTTGGAATGCTCTGCGAAGTCTAACCGATGGAATATGTCCCGGAACGGAACCCTTTTCAGCCCGTTCAGCTGTCAAACCCGATCCGGGGCCGCTTGGGCGCCGAGAGGGAAGAGGGGTTGCCCTTGATGGACTTTTCCAGGATTTCCTGCGAGATGGACTCGTCGGCGAGCGCCGCAACCATCGCCGCCTCGTTCACGATGAAGGCGATGTCGGACGAGGCGTAGCCGTCGGACAGCAGGGCCAGGCGGTCCAGGTCCACATCGTCCGAGAGCGGGCGTCCCTTCAGGTGGATGGCGAACATCGCCCGGCGCGTCTCGGCGTCCGGAGCCGGAATCTCGTACTTCAGGTCCATCCGCCCCTTGCGCAGCACGGCCGGGTCGATCATGTCCACGCGGTTGGTGGTGCCGATCACGAACACGCCCCGCTCGGCGCAGTTGTTCAGCTGCGAGAGGAACTCGTTCACCTCTTCCGCGCGGTTGCGGGCCGAATCGGACCCGCGGGCGGGCACGAACGAGTCGAACTCGTCGAAGCAGATAACCGACGGTGCGTTCATCTCGGCCTTCTGGAACAGGTCAGCGATCTTGCCCTGCGTGCCGTGGATGTAGGTGCTGCCCAGGTCGGAACCGTTCACCAGGTAGTAGTTGAAGCCCGATTCCTCGGCAAACTTCTTGGCAAAGAAGGTCTTGCCGCAGCCCGGCGGGCCGTAGAGCAGCATCCCGTTGGGCGGGAGCAGGCGGTACCGGGCGGCCTTTTCCTTGTCCTGCAGCACCCAGATCACCCGCTGGAGCAGCTCCTGCTTGAGCCCTTCCATGCCGGCCACGTCGGCGAATCCGCCCTGCCCGGGCCGGTTCCTGCGGGCCTGCAGCCGGACCTGGTCCTCCCGGGGCTTCTCGGCTTCCTGCGGCTGGTCCGCCGGGGCTGCGGCCTCCCGCAGGCTGATCTCTCCGGGCTGGAAATCCTCCGACAGCAGGGACAGCAGCACGGAGGCGTCCGGCCGCTGCGCGGGGTCGGGGTTCAGGCCGGCTTCCAGGATGGCGTCCATCGCCGGGTCGGCCGGTCCGCCTTTCGGGAACTCCAGCGCGGCCTCGCGGGCCCGCCCGACGCTGATCTTGCGCGAATAGAACGAGTCGTGCGCGCCGATGTGGCAGTGCCAGGGCGCCTTGCCGTAAAGCAGCGTGTAGAGGATGGCGCACACGGAGAAGACGTCGCTCTTGGCGGTAAAAGTCCCTTTCAGGGCCTCCGGGGCCACATAGAACAGGTTGAGGTCCTCCGTCGGGAAGGGAACGGCGCCGTCCACGTCCTCGTGCATGTGCCCGAGGTCGATGATCTTCGGCGTCAGGACGCCGTCCGGCCCGGATTCCAGCAGGATGTTGCGCGGGGTGAGGTCATTGTGGTTCAGGTGCAGTTCATTGTGCAGGTACACGAGCCCCTCGAGGACCGGGATGAGGATGGACTTGGCCTCCTGTACGGAGAAGGTCCTGCCCTTGCGGAGGAGTTCCGACAGGAGCGAGCCGTTGAAGAACTTCGTGACCAGATACTGGAAATCCCGCCCGTTGATCTTGCCGGAGCCGTTCCCGACGTGGCGGATGATGTTGGGGTGGGAGATGATCTGGCAGAAGACGATTTCCTCCACCATCCCTTCCCGGAGCATCTTGTCCGGCATGTTCGCCAGGTCGTAGAACTTCAGGAAAAAGGGGACGCCGGCGGCGTTCTTCACGATGTAGCTGTCGTTGTACAGGCCCGCCTTGATGAAGCGGTGCACGGTGTATTCGCCGAAAACGGTATTGTCAGGTAAGCGGATCATGGGATGTCTATTGGAAAGACTGATACCAGTGCTGAAGCGTGTAGAAGGCGTCTTTTTTCTCGCCCTTTTCGGACACGAGGCCCTTGCGGTTGAAGTCGTCCTGGATGCCTTCCAGCGCGCGGCGCGGCGAGCGGAAATCCTTGAGGATCCAGGGCGTGCAGCCCGCCAGGCCGGGGATGTTCTTCATCATACGGATGTTGGCCTCGTACAGGCGCACGAGGTATTCTTCCGTGAAGCGCTCGTCGGGGCTGCCGTGACGGCCGTATTTCGCACCGCCGCCCAGTTCCGAAAGGATCACCGGCTTGTCCACCGGGAAGGTCCACTGCACGCGGTCGCATTTCTCGACGTCGCCGTCGTACCAGCCCACGTACTGGTTGAAACTCAGCAGGTCGGTGAGGTACATCAGCTCGTCCACGAGGGTCAGCTGCCCGGGGGCGGTCTCGTCCTTCTCCATCGCGGCAGACACCAGGCGGGTGGGATCCTGCGCGCGCGTCCGGGCGATCAGGCGGCCCAGGAAGTCGAGGCGCTGGGGCGAGCGGGGCGTCTCGTTCGCGACGGACCAGATGATCACGGCGGCGCGGTTGCGGTCGCGGGCGATCATCTCGTCCAGCTGGTTCTCGGCGTTGGCGTAGGTGTCGGCGCTGCTCCAGTCGATGGTCCAGTACACCGGGATCTCCGACCAGACCAGCATGCCCGTTTCGTCCGCCATCCGGACCATGCGCTCGTTGTGCGGGTAGTGCGCCAGGCGTACGAAGTTGCAGCCCAGCTCCTTCGCCCAGCCAAGGGTGGTGCGGGCGTGCGCGTCGCTGAAGGCACGGCCCGCCGGCTCGCCCGGCCGTTCGTCGTGGATGGAGATGCCCCGCAGGAAGATTTCCTTCCCGTTCAGCAGGATCTTGCTGCCCTGCGTCTCCACGGTCCTCAGGCCCACCCGGTCGCTTATGCGGTCCGTCTCGGACGTGAGGACGAACTCGTACAGCACGGGGTCTTCGGGGCACCAGAAGCGGATGCCGGAACGGCGGGGGATGGCGATGCGGAAGTCCGCCCGCCCGTCACTGCCGGTGCGCACGGCGGCGCTCATCTTCAGTCCGGGAATCTCCACGCGGACCTCCTGCGAAGGCCGGCTGCCGTCCAGCTGCACCCAGCCTTCCACGGCGTCGCGGCCCGGGGTCAGGCGGATGGCGTAGTCCCGGATGAAGGTCTCGGGCACGTCCACCAGCTGCACGCTGCGGGTGATGCCGCCGTAGTTCCACCAGTCGGTGTTGACGGTGGGGACACCGTCCGCATGGCGCTTGTTGTCCACCTTGACTACCAGCGAGTTGCGCCCTTCCTTCAGCTGCTCCGTAACCTCGAAGTCGAAGGCGGTGAAGCCGCCCACGTGCTTGCCGACGATACGGCCGTTCAGGCCGGCGATGGTCTCGTAGTTGGCCCCGTCGAAGTGGATGAAGTAGCGCCGGCCGGGCTGCGGTGCCGCATCGAACAGGCGGCGGTACCAGACGGTGCCCTCATAGTAGTAGAGCTTCTCGCGCTGGGTGTTCCAGTCGCCCGGCACCTCGAGCGTGCCCGCCGCATCGAAGTCGTACTCGATCAGGCGCGTGGGGTTCTCGTAGAAATGCCTGTCGGCGAAGAAGGTGGAGGGAGTGGGCATCGGCTGCATCCGGTAGTTGTAGTAGCCGTTCTCATAGGGGTCCACAATGGCGTTCCAGGTCCCGTCCAGGGACACGGTGGTCCTTCCGTCCACGTTGTGGATGGCAGGAACTGCCGCTGCCGGGAAGGCCAGCAGGGTCAGCAGGGTGTATAGGGCAATACGTTTCATAGGGTCGGGAGGATGCGTTGATAGGCGAGGCGTTCGTCGCCGTTGAGGAGGTAGATGATGCCGCAATAGGAAAAACCGTGCTTGAGCAGGTTGTGCTGCATGATCCGGTTGTCGCGGTGAGTGTCGATGCGGATGTTGCCGCAGGCGGCCGAGGCGTACCCGACGAGGGCGGCGAAGACGCCGTGGACGTCCGGCAGGCTGGCGATCCGGTGGATGACCAGGTAGGGGAGGGTGTCCTCCAGCCAGGCGCCCGCGTAGATGCGGGCGTAAGTGGGCTCCGGGGAGGAGATCATCGCGAAATAGCCGGCCACGCGCTCCGGCCCGTCCAGGCAGACGTGCCCCCAGCCGCCGGCGATGTCTCGCAGGACGGCCTCGTCGTCGGGGTAAGCGCCGGCCCACTGGGTGGGGTTGCCGTCGGCGCGCATGATGCTTTTTGCGGCGGCGAACACCTCCCGCAGCGCGGGCAGGTCGTCGCGGGTTGCTTTGCGGATCTCCATCTCTTTACAAAAATAATCATTTTTTGGACCTTGTGCACGGCCGGCCGGTCCGCCGGAAGCTATTTCCGGTCGAAGACGATGGAAACAACGGCGCAGAGGCCCATCAGGAAGGGATAATACAGGTAGGGGATGATGGCGGCGGGGGAGATGGCGGCCAGGCCGGAGGCCATCAGCAACTGCGCCCCGTAGGGGATCAGCCCCTGCACCAGGCAGGAGAAGGTGTCCAGCAGGCTGGCCGTCTTCTTCGGCGACACGCCGAAACGCTGCGAAATATCGTGGGCGATGCCGCCGGTGGTGATGATCGCCACGGTGTTGTTGGCCGTGCACAGGTCCGCCAGGCTCACGATGCCGGCGATGGCCGCCTCGGCGCCGCGCTTGCCGCGGATGCCCCGCGACAGGGCATTGATGATCAGGTCCAGGCCGCCGCCGGAGCGGATCAGTTCCAGCAGTCCGCCGGCGAGCAGGGTCACGATGATCAGGTCCGACATCCCGGCCACCCCTTCTCCGACCGCGCCCAGCCAGCCCGTCCAGTCCAGGCTGCCCGACAGGAAACCGATGAGCGCCGCGGCGGCGATGCCGGCGGAGAGCACCAGGGTCACGTTCAGCCCGCACAGGGCCAGCACGATGATCAGCAGGTACGGCAGCGCGCAGTACCACGCGGCGGTGGTGGTGAACGGTGCTTCCTCCACCCGGCCGCCCCGGATGAAATAGATGACCGTCACGGCCAGGAAGGCCGGCAGGACGATGCGAAGGTTCGCACGGAACTTGTCGCGCATCTCGCAGCCCGCCGCCCGCGTGGAGGCGATGGTGGTGTCTGAGATGAAGGAAAGGTTGTCGCCGAAGAAAGAGCCGCCCACGACTACGGCGGCCATATAGGGCGCCGGAATGCCGCACTGGGCGGCGATGCCCGTTCCGATGGGGACCAGGGCCACGATCGTGCCGACGCTGGTGCCCATTGCCATCGAGATGAAGCAGGCGGTTACGAAAAGGCCGGCGAGCAACCAGCGGGGCGGTACGGCGGAGAGCATCAGCGCCACGGTGGCGTCCACGGCCCCGATGCTCCGTGCCGTCTGCGCGAAGGCGCCCGCCAGCAGGAAGATCCAGATCATCAGCAGCACGTTGGGATGCCCCGCGCCGCGGGAGAAGGCCGCCAGGCGCTCCGGTATCGGCCCGCGGGCCACCGCCACGCCATACACGCCCGCCAGCAGGAACGCGGCGGAGACGGGCACCTTGTAGAAGTCGCCCGCCACCAGGGACGAAACGAGATACACCAGCAGGAACACCGCCAGCGGACTGATGGCCACCAGGCCCCGGGACACGCTACTTTTCACTTTTTTGCAACTTCGCAGGCACAAATATAAATATTTTCCGTATCTTCGTTTTCCACTAGAACTGAAGTTATGACCAAGTTATTATCCGTCCTGCTGGCAGCGGCAGCCATTTCCACCTGCGGCGCCAAATCCCCGTTCCCCGTCGAGGAGTTCACCACGCCCACCGGCGGCAAAGTCCAGGTTTATATGATCCATCACGGCTCCATCGCCCTCAGCTACAAGGGCTTCAACATCCAGGTGGACCCCGTCGCCAAAATGGGACAGAACACCATTGACTACTCCTCTTTCCCCAAGGCGGACCTCATCCTGGTCACCCACGAGCATGGCGACCACCTCGATCCTGACGCCATCGCCGCGCTTTCCAAGCCGGAAACCCGCGTGATCCTCAACCCCTCCTCGCAGGCCAAGCTGGGCCATGGCGAGGCCGTCTCCAACGGCGACACGCTGAAGGTCGGCTCCGTGGGCATCGTGGCCGTCCCGGCCTACAACATCACCGAGGACCATCTCCAGTTCCATCCCAAAGGCCGTGACAACGGCTACATCCTCGACTTCGACGGCCTGCGCATCTATGTGTCCGGTGACACGGAAGACATCGACGAGATGGCCGCCTTCGGCCCCGTCGACGTGGCTTTCCTCTCCGCCAACCAGCCCTACACGATGACCACCACCCAGTGCATCGAAGCGGCGATGACCCTCCGGCCGAAGGTCCTGGTGCCCTACCACCTCTCCGACACCGACATGCAGGAGATCAAGAACGTGCTGGATTCCAACGACTCCGGCATTGAGGTCCTGCTCTATGAAGAACTCCGATAGGCGATGAAGGCCGGATTGATCGTCGCCTTGGACACGGAGTACGAAGCCCTGCGCCGCTCCGGCGTGACGGACGTCGTCCGCTCCGGCATCGGCAAGGTGGGCGCCGCCCGCACGGCTACGGAGATGATCCTCCGCGACCGGCCCGACTGTATCATCAATTCCGGCTGCGCCGGCGGCCTGGCGCCTTCGGTGAGCGTCTGCGACATCGTCCTGGGCGCCCAGACGGCCTATCACGATGTCTGGTGCGGCGACGGCAACCTCCGCGGCCAGGTACAGGGCCTGCCGCAGCGCTTCGACGCGGACCCGGCCCTGCTCGCCGCCGCCCGTGGCCTGCAGACGGACAGCCCCCTGCACTGCGGGCTCATCTGCACAGGCGACCAGTTCATCAGTACGGTGGAGGAAGATACGCACATCCGTTCGCTCTACCCGGACGCCCTGGCCTGTGACATGGAGTCCGCCTCCATCGCGCAGGTGTGCCTGCATTACGGCGTTCCCTTCCTGAGCTTCCGCATCATCAGCGACACCCGCAGCGGCGGCGAGAACCGCTTTTCCGCGTACACCGATTTCTGGGAGCGGATTGCGGACGGATCGTTCAGTTTCCTGAGGAATCTGCTGGAAAAACTGTAAAAAGCGGAATCAGTGCACGGCTTTCCGCGGGCCCGGCTGGCGCCCAGAGAAAAGCCGTTGCGGCAGTTCCATCGCCAGGATGATGCCGAGCACGATACCCACGGCGGCCTTGATGGCGACGAATCCGCTGGCGGAGGCCAGGGCGAACTCGCCCGATACCAGGTGGTAGGTGAACCAGAAGATACCGGCGCCCGGCACGAGGCTGAAGATGCCGCAGAGCAGGAACACCTGTGCGGGACAGCGCTGCCAGATGGCGGCCGCGCGGCTGCAGACACAGATCAGCATCGACGAAAGGATCACCGCGACGGTGGGGCTGCAGCCCGCCAGGCGCGTGAGCAGCAGGCAGGCCGTCCAGCCGACGGCTCCGATGACGCCGACGGTCAGGTACTGGGGCCGCGGCACCCCGAACAGGGCGGCGAAGGCCAGCGTGGCGACAAAGGCGGCCGCCGCCTGGGTGAACAGGGCAGCCGTCTGCGGACTGACGCTCATCCCTTCCAGGTTCAGCATTCCGCCGAAGAACCAGCCGTCCAGCACGAAGCCGAGGGCGACGCCCAGGGCGATGCATACGAAACCCAGCATCGCATCCGTCAGGCGCGTCAGGCCGGCGATATAATCCGAATTGGCCAGGTCGCGGACTCCGTTCACGAAAGGGACGCCGGGTATCAGCGGCATGATGGCGCCGATGACGATGTTGCCCAGGCTGGAACTGAAACCGATCCTGTGGCACAAAATGCACAATAACGTGGTTAGCAAGGCATTGCAGATGCCGCCTACGATCTTGGAAAGATACCGGGAACTGACGAGGAGGATAAAGGCATAGAGCAGGGCGCCGACCGTGAAGGCCGCGGCGCAATCCAGCCAGCCGCCGCCGAACACCGCACAGAAGCCGCCGGACCCGAGGGCGGACCCGAGGATGAGTTCCCAGGCGGGCTTGCCCGGTGCCTGCCGGATCAGGCGGAGCCGTTCGCGCGCCTGTTCCAGGGTGCAGAGCCCGAAGGAGATATCGTAACTCAGGCGGTTCACCGCCACCACTTTCGACAACTGGATGCCGCGCAGCGGGATGAATTCCACGTTGGCGTAGGTTTCCGCCTGGCCGCCCGAGGAGCGGACCTTGTCTACCGAGCCCGTCGTGAAGATGCCGTTGCTGAGCACGAAGAAATTGCCCGAATCCACCCCGAAATGGGATGAGATACGCAGCATGATGTCCTCTACGCGGGAAATCTCGGCGCCGTTCTCCAGCAGGATATGGCCCGCTTCCGCAGCCACTTCCAGCACTTCCGACAGATGCACGTCCTGTTCTTGTCCTTCCATGCTGCAAAGTTAGAAAATAATCCATTATCCCGGGGCCCTTCACCATCCGATGTGTACAGCTGGAAATGAAAAAGGCCCCGCGGGGGGATCCGCAGGACCTTTTCCGGGGTTGTCCGGGCTTACTCGATGGCGATGTGGCGCGAAGCGGGAATCTGCTTCTCGGGGGTCTTCTTCGGGAGGACGATGCCCAGCACGCCGTTGGTCATGTTGGCCTTGATGGCTTCTACGTCGATGTTCTCCGGCAGCGTGAATGCCTGGTGGTAAGAGGAGTAGGAGAATTCGCGGCGGAGGTAGTTCTCGCCTTTCTTCTCTTCCTTGTTCTCGTGCTTCTTTTCCAGCGCGATCACCAGTTCCTCGTCGTTGTCCACGCGGATGGCGAAGTCGTCCTTGGTCATGCCGGGGGCTGCGATCTCGATCTGGAAGTCCTTGTCGGTCTCCTTGATGTTGACGGCAGGGGAGGCAAACTGCTTTGCAGGCATTACTGCGAAATCGTCGAACAGGTCACCGAAAATGCTCGGAATCCAAGCCTGGTTTCTTTTAACTGGATACATAATCAAATCTCCTATCATTTTTAAAGTCGTTTAACATTTTAACCTTGTCCCGACCGGGGGACGCCTTACAGACGTACAACTCGCGGACCACCTGCCTTTTTGCGCCAAAATGTCTCGATTTCTCACGTAATCACTTGAAAATCAAGACATTTTGTCATCAATCCCTGACATTTTTTCACTCTGCCCAGCAGCTCCGGCAGCAGGCAGGCTTGCCCCTTCAAACCCTTCGGTCGCTTCGCTCCCTCGTCCCACCGCTGCGCTTCGCTTGCGGTCCCCCCGCTCATGAGCCGCGGGCGGCTACGGTTTTCAGGGGCAACCTGCCTGCTGTCCTGCGCCAGACTGTACCGGCAGGCGGCAGTGCAAGGTGTCCGGAGCGGTCAGGAGGGAAAGCCCCGCCCTTTCCCGACGTCAGCCCGGATGCCTGCAGCTGCCGCTGCCGGAGCGGTTGCCGTAAATGGATTGTGAAGGCAAGCCTGCCGGAGCCGTTTCGCGGAGCATCGGTGAAAAAAACGAAAAAAAATGCTCTAAGTTTCGGGGAAAAATATATATATTTGAGTCCGGTTAGTTATTATCCCTCATTATGGACAAATTTACTCAGAATTACGTGGACCGGTTCATGGATGAACTGGTTGCACGCAACCCTGGTGAGAAGGAGTTCCACCAGGCTGTCCGGGAGGTGGTGGAAAGTGTAGCACCTTATGTCACCTCTTACCCTTACCTGATGGATCTCAAGATCCTTGAACGGATGGTCGAACCGGAGCGGGTCATCATGTTCCGCGTTCCCTGGACCGACGACAAAGGCGAGATCCACATCAACCGCGGCTACCGCGTGCAGATGAACAGCGCCTTGGGTCCCTACAAGGGCGGCATCCGTTTCCACGCGAGCGTCAACCTCAGCATCCTGAAGTTCCTCGCCTTCGAGCAGACCTTCAAGAACTCCCTGACGACCCTCCCGATGGGCGGCGGCAAGGGCGGCTCCGACTTCAGCCCGCGCGGCAAGTCCGACGCAGAGGTGATGCGTTTCTGCCAGAGCTTCATGACCGAACTGCAGCGCTACATCGGCGCCGACACCGACGTACCCGCCGGTGACATCGGCGTGGGCGGCCGCGAGATCGGCTTCATGTTCGGCCAGTACAAGCGCCTCCGTGACGAGTTCACCGGCACGCTGACCGGCAAGGGCGTCGCCTGGGGCGGCAGCCGTCTCCGCACGGAAGCCACCGGCTACGGCGTCTGCTACTTCGCCCAGGAAATGCTCGCCACCCGCGGAGAGAGCTTCGAAGGCAAGACCGTCGTCGTTTCCGGCGCCGGCAACGTGGCCCAGTACGCCTCCCAGAAGGCGATGCGCCTGGGTGCCAAGGTCGTGACCCTGTCCGACTCCGACGGCTTCATCTACGATCCTGAAGGACTGGATGAGGAGAAGCTCAAGTTCGTGCTCGAACTCAAGAACATCCGTCGTGGACGTATCAAGGAATATGTGAACAAGTATCCCCAGGCCCAGTACTTCCCGGGCGAGCGCCCCTGGCGCATCCCCTGCGACATCGCGCTCCCTTGCGCCACGCAGAACGAGATCGAGAAAGCCGACGCGGAGAACCTGGTGAAGGGCGGCTGCTGGTGCGTGGTCGAAGGCGCGAACATGCCTTCCACCCCGGAAGCCATCGCCATCTTCCAGGAGAAGAAGATGCTCTACTCGCCGGGCAAGGCCTCCAACGCCGGCGGCGTGGCGACCTCCGGCCTGGAGATGACCCAGAACTCCATCCGCCAGAAGTGGACCGCCGAGGAAGTGGACGAGCACCTGCACCGGATCATGTCCGACATCCACGCTGCCTGCATCAAGTACGGCACCGAGGAGGACGGATACATCAACTATGTCAAGGGTGCCAACATCGCCGGCTTCATCAAGGTGGCCAACGCGATGGTGGACCAGGGACTGGTCTAGGACTGTATGAGCAACAACACGGATTATACCAAATTGATGGCCAGGAGGATTCGCCGAATCCTCCTGGTTTGTAACAACTATGACAGCTTCTCCCTCGAGGAGGACGGCCACATCGAGGCCCAGATCACCCAGGAGTACGCCGAGCTCAACCTGAGCAACCCGCCCTCCATCGTGCGGGCCGAGTCCACCCTGGAAGCCATCGAAATCCTTGGCAAGGATGAAGGGTTCGACCTCATCATCACGATGTACAACGTCGGGAAACTGGATGTGTTCGGATTCGCCAGGCAGGCCAAGCAGATGGTGCCCGACACGCCGATTGTCCTGCTGAGCGCCTTCTCCCGGGAGATCTATCAGAAGATCTCGGACCACGACCACGAGGGCATCGACTACGTCTTCTGCTGGAACAACAGCACCGACGTACTCATCGCCATCATCAAGCTGCTCGAGGACAAGCTCAACGCGGAGCATGATTGCCTGGAGATGGGGTCCCGCGTCATCCTTTTGGTAGAAGATTCCGTGCGCTATTATTCAACCTACCTGCCCCTGCTGTACAAGCTGGTGCTCCAGCAGAACAGCGAGGCGGTGCGCGACGCGCTCAACGAGGAACAGCAGTTCCTCCGCAAGCGCGCGCGCCCCAAGATCCTGATGGCCACGTGCTACGACGAAGCCCTCGAGTATTACCGGAAGTACCGCTACAACATCCTGGGCATCATCTCCGACATCGGCTTCGTCCTGCACCGGGGCGACAAGCCGGAGACGGAGAAGAGCGACGCCGGCGTGGACCTGTGCCGCCTCGTGCGGAAGGAAGACCCGACGATGCCCTTCCTGATGCAGTCTTCGCAGGAGAGCATGCGCGCCGTGGCCGCGCAGCTGGGGGTAGGTTTCGTGCACAAGCGCTCCAAGACCCTCACGCAGGAGCTCTCGGAATACATCGGCCGCGAGTTCGGCTTCGGCGACTTCATCGTGACCAATCCCCGGACGGGACGCGTGACCGCCCGGGCGCGCAACCTGTACGAGTTCGAACAGGTAATGGCCCGGATGTCCGACAGCGCCCTGCGCGAACTGGTGAACAAGAACTACATCTCCCGCTGGTTCTACGGCCGCGGAATCTTCTCGATCGGCGACCTTTTCCGGCCGATCCACATCCACGCGGAAGAAGACGTGGCCGAGGTGCGCGAGATGAACCTGCGGATGATCCGCGACTACCGCATCAGCCAGGGGCTTGGCGTGGTGGCGAGTTTCGACCCCGTCTCCTACAACGACGCCATCTGGTTCGCCCGCATCGGATCGGGCTCGATGGGCGGCAAGGCACGCGGCCTGGCCTTCCTGAACCACATCCTCCAGAAGTACGACCTGTACGACCACTGGGAGGACGTGCGCGTGCTGGTGCCCCGCACGCTCGTGATCTCCACCGAATACTTCGACCGCTTCATCCAGGAAAACGGTCTGAAGTTCGTCATCAACTCGGACCTGTCGGATGCCGAGATCCTTTCGGAATTCGTGGCGTCCACGCTCCCGCAGGAGCTGACCGAAGGCCTGCGCGTATTCATCCGCAATGTGCGGAAGCCCCTTGCGGTGCGCTCGTCATCAAAACTGGAAGATTCTTATTACCAGCCGTTTGCGGGTGTGTATTCAACCTATATGATCCCGCACACGGAGAACGAGGACCAGCAGCTCCGCCTGCTGTCCAAGGCCATCAAGAGTGTCTATGCCTCCGTGTATTTCGCCTCCTCCAGGGGGTACATCACGGCCACGGCCAACGTGCTCTCGGAGGAGAAGATGTCTATCGTCCTGCAGGAGATCTGCGGCAGCGAGGACCGGGGGTATTTCTTCCCGACCTTCTCCGGCGTGGCCCGTTCGGTGAACTTCTACCCGCTGGGTTACGAGAAGCCGGAAGACGGCGTGGCCAAGATCGCCTTCGGCCTGGGCAAGGCCGTCGTGGACGGCGACCAGGTGCTGCGCTTCTCGCCGAAGTATCCGCGCAATGTCCTGCAGACCTCCACGCCCGAGTTGGTGATGAGCGAGACGCAGCAGGCGATGTTCGCCCTGGACCTCCAGCCGGACAAGTTCAAGACATCGGTGGACGACGCCATCAACCTGGAACGCATCCCGATCACGGACTGCGGGTCTTTCCGTACTTTCGGCAAGGTGGTCTCCACCTATGACTACGAGAACATGCGGATGGTGGATTCCCCGGTCCCGCAGGGCCCGAAGTTCGTCACCTTCGCCCATATCCTCAAATACAACACCTTCCCGCTCGCGGACATCCTGAATGAACTGCTGGGCATCATGCAGCGGGAGGTCCGCTGCGGCGTGGAGATCGAGTTCGCGGCCAACCTGGACGTCGGTCCCGACAGCCCCGCCATCTTCAATGTCCTGCAGGTGCGCCCCATCTCGTCGGACGGGCTGGGCGCCGAAGTGGACTGGAGCGGCGTGGATACGGAAGGCGCCATCGTCTCCTCCGGCAGCGCCATCGGCCCGGGCTGGATCAAGGGGGTGCGCGATTTCGTGTATCTGCGCGAGTCGGGCTTCGATACGCTGAAGACGCGGCAGATGGCCGCCGAACTCCGGGAACTCAACAACCGGATGCGCGCCGAAGGCCGCAATTATGTTCTCGTGGGGTACGGACGCTGGGGTTCCAGCATCCCCACGCTGGGCGTACCGGTGCAGTGGAGCGACATTTCCGAGGCCCGCGCCATCGTGGAGTGCTGCCTGGACCATTTCCGGGTGGACCCCAGCCAGGGCACGCATTTCTTCCAGAACATGACCTCCTTCAACGCCGGGTATGTGAACGTGAATCCCTTCGCCCGTGCGGGGGAGTGCTTCGACGCGGCCCGGCTGGACGCGATGCCCGCCGAGTTCGAGACGCAGTTCCTGCGCCTGGTGCGTTTCCCGGAAGAGCTGCAGATCTGCATCGACGGCCGCACCGGGAAAGCCCTGATCAAGTAAGGGTTCAGGCGAAAAGCCCGAGCAGGGTATCCTTCTTCAGATCCGTCAGGTCCAGCTGCGGATTCTCCGCCGTTTCCGTGAAACCGGCCTCCAGCAGCAGCTCCCGCAGGGAGAGGAAGCAGCGTGCCTTGCGCGCGATGACGGCCTCCTTGCGCCCGGCGTCCCTGCCGGACGACACGCGGCCCCGGCCGGTGGCCAGGTCCATCAGGAAGATCCAGCCCCCGCTGACCACGGCGAGCATCTTCTCGCGCCGGTCGGAAACCAGTTCCTCGTCCACCACCTTGGCGTTCGGGTCCACCATATAGTTCAGCGTGACGTCCGCGATGTCCTGCCGCCCGAAGAAGAAGCGGAAGCGGCTGCCTTCCCGGCCGTTGAAGCGGCTGCAGTAAACGGTGCCGTCCGGGCAGCCCTCCCGGCAGTACATCAGTTCGCTGGCCTCGGGGTCCGCGTCGGTCATGTCGCCGGAGTAGAAGGTCTGCCCGGTGTTGTAGGCGGCGTTCCAGCCGGTCTTGGCGCCGCTCCAGTCCACGAAACTGATGTCGAAGTCGTGGCAGCCCCACTCCTGCCGCCAGTAGATGCCGAAGAAATTGTGGTCGCTCATCGCGTAGCAGGAGCCGAAGGGGAAGTTGCCCACGAAGGCCTTTTCCGAGGCGGGGCAGGCGAGGGTCAGCTGCTCCGGGAAGCGCACGGAGCACGCCTTGGCGGACAGGATTTCCACGAGACGCCCGTGCAGCACACGTTCCAGCATCTCCAGGTATTCCCGGCGGTCTTCCCGCTGCGGGGCGTCCTGCAGCCATACGCTGCCGTTGCGGACCAGGTACATCACCGGATCGCCGGGGTTCGTGAGCAGGCGCTCACGGATGGTCTGCAGCAGGGTGACCAGCTTGAAGGCGGACACGCCGCCGAGCCGGGCGCGCAGTTCTTCCTCGCTCACAGAAGCGGAGAGGAGCGTTTCCCAGAAGCCTTTCCGCATCGGGACGTGCAGCCGGGGGGCGGCGCGCCGGATGCGGTTGACCACCGCCCGGTTGCACGAGGGCTTCTGCACGAAAGCGCGGCGTGTCCGGTCGTAGTCCTCTTGCGTGCGGAAGGCGAGCAGCAGGTTCTTGAACCGGTAGAAGATGCTCGCGAGCGCATCCAGCTCTGCCTGCGAGAGCTGGCGGAAATCGAATTTGTCCGCATTCTGCCGGATGCGCCCCAGCATATCGTCCGACTGGATGAGCAGGGTTTCCCCGGTAGCCTCATAGACGATGTAGCGCAGCAGTTCCACGGGCGCGGAAGGCCGGCGGCCCAGCGCCTTGCAGAGGATGCTCAAGGCCTCGCGGTTGCGGACGGAGTCGATGTCGAATGCTTCGTCCGGATGGCCGGCGAGATAATCGGTGACGGCGCCGCAGAGGGCCTTCACGGTCTCGCCCTTGAGCGCCGCTCCGCTTTGGATCAGTTTTAGGCAGCGGGCGTAGAGTTCTTCTTCCGTGATAGGAGCGATGAGGGTAAGGTCCTTGAATTCAGGCGCCTCGGCCCCGTCGTTGGGCACGTACCCGTTGCCCGGCTGCGTGTAGCCGGATCCGTACGTGGAGGCATAGTGGGTGATCTGGTCCAGCAGCAGGGCGATCCGGTCCTTGGACATCATATCCTCCCAGCGCTTGTAGAAAGTGGCGTTCGGGTTGGCCGTCTGGCGGGCGATGAACGCCTCCAGGTCCGTGTTGAGCAGGTCGGGATGGATGATGAAACCGCATTTGAACGCATCCGCCTGCAACTTGGCGGGGTCGGCCGCGGCCGGGGCGCCGGGAACGGCGGCCTTGAAGAACTGTATGAGAATCGGATCCATGGTCGATAAAAAAAGAGACTGCGGAAAGTAAGATCACCAAAAAGGTAAGAATAGGAACTTTCTATGCAGCCTCAACAGACAAATATACAAAATTGTTATCTTTGTACAAAACAATATGCGTATGAAAAGAATCCTTGCATTGACGCTTGCGGCGCTGTGCGTGCTGCTGCTCGCCACTTCCTGCGACATGTTCAGCATCCCCGGCCGGATGGAGGCCCTGGCCGCCACCGTCGAAAAGAACGGCAGTTCCTATTCGCAGGACCAGTGGGATAAGGCCAACCAGAAATTCGAGAAGATCTACCAGGAGTACAAGCAGAAGAAAGGTTCGCTTACCCAGGATGAGATCAAGCGCTTCCGTTCCGCGACCGGACGGTACGCCACGGCGGCCGTGAAAGCGGGTGTGGACAGCGTCTCGGCCAGCATCCAGGAGATCGGCGAGGAACTTCCCGGCCTGCTCGATGAGATCGGCGGTTTCTTCAAGAACCTGGGAGAATAGCGCCATGAAACGCTTTTCCTGCATCGTCGTGCTGGTGCTCTGCGCCTGCACGGCGCTGGCCCAGGTGGCCCGGGACATTCCCTTCGTGAGCGCCTCGGACGACGCCTACCGGGTGGAGCGCTGCAAACTGGACGTCTATGCGCCGGAAGGCGCGAAGGACCTGCCCGTGGTGGTCTGGTTCCACGGCGGCGGCCTGACCAGCGGAGACAAGACTTCCTTGCCGCGCGACCTCAAGGAGAGCGGTTTCGTGGTCGTTTCCGCCGGCTACCGGCTGATCCCGAAGGGGACCATCGCCGACTGTTTCGACGACGCCGCGGCGGCCGTGGCCTGGGCCTTCGAGAACGTCTCCCGCTACGGCGGCTCCCCGGAGAAGATTTTCCTTTCCGGGCACTCTGCCGGTGCCACCTTGATCGATATGGTGGGCCTGGACAAACGCTGGCTGGCGAAATACGGCGTCGATGCCGACCGCGTGGCGGGCCTGATCCCGTTCAGCGGGCAGGTGCTGACGCATTACTCTCACCGCCAGACCATCGGGATGACGCCTTTCCAGCCGCTGATTGACGAATATGCCCCGCTCGCGTATGTCCGTGCCGACGCCCCGCCCATCGTCATCATCTCCGGCGACCGGAACCTCGAGCTGTACGGCCGTTACGAGGAAACCGCCTATTTCTGGCGCCTGTTCCAGATGGTCGGCCATCCCGACGCCACCCTCTACGAACTGCAGGGCTTCAACCACGGCAATATGGCCGACCCTGCCGTGCAGCTTCTCAAGGACAATGTCCGCCGCATCCTCCGGAAATAGCCTCTGCGCGCTGGCGCTTGGCCTGGCGCTTCTGACCGCCCCGCTGCTGTACGCGCAGCCCGCGGGGACGGTTCCTTATGTGTCGGGGGCCGAGGATATCGCCTTGGGCAAGATCGTCCTGGAAGAGCTCGCGGCCGCCGCGGACCGCGAAGACGGCCCGCAGCTGATGGTCCGCGCCGCCCGGAAGATGCTGGGCCAGCCTTACGTGTCCGGCACGCAGGAGGGCCGGGAAGAGCGCCTGCGCATCTTCCTGACCAAGACCGACTGCATCCTCTTTGCGGAGAACTGCCTCGGCCTGGTCCGGACGGTGCAGCGCTTCGGCGCGGACGCCACCTTCGAGGACCTGGCCGCGCAGGTAGCCCTTTCCCGCTACCGTGACGGCGTGCCGGACGGATATCCCTCCCGGCTGCACTACACCTCGGAGTGGATTTCGAGGGGAGTGGAAAACGGTCTGTTCCAGGACCTTACAGAGAATCTCGGCGGCGTTCGCGACCCGCGCCCGATCCGTTATATGTCGGAGCATCCGGGCAGCTATGCGCCCCTGGCCGGAGAATCGCCGGAAGCGAAGGAGAACCTCCGCCGCATCCGTGCCGTGGAGGAGCGCCTGGACGCCTGTGCGCGCCATTATATCCCGAAAGAAAAACTCTCCGCCGCGGAAGACGGAATCCGAAGCGGAGACATCCTTTGTTTCGCCACCTCCATCGAGGGGCTGGACTATTCGCATGTCGTCATCGCGTACCGCGAGAAGCCCGGCGACCGCCTCGGCTTCATCCACGCCTCCTCGGCCGCCGGCCGGGTCATTGTGGAACCCCGGACGCTGGATGCCTACCTGCAGGCCAACCGGCGCATCCTGGGCGTCACCGTGCTGCGCGTGAACGACGATTAGGCCGAGGGCTTTCCGAGCCAGGTCAGGCGGCGCCAGAGGGTTTCCAGCGGGCCGCGCTTGTGTTTCTTGGACCACTGGTAGAGGAGCACGATCTGCAGCACCACGATGGCGACCCCGAGCAGCAGCGACCAGGTGGTTCCCAGCACCTTGTACATCCCGAGGCCCCATCCGTAAAGGATGCAGGTGCCCAGGACGGACGAAAGCAGGTAGTTCGTCAGGGACATCCTCCCGAAGAAACAGATATGCGAAAGGCCTTTCCGGAAACCGGCGAAGGCATACCAGAGCAGCGTTACGCCGGAGACGATGAAGAGGAGGATGGCCAGGTTGAAGAGCGGGTGGAGCAGCGCGTCCAGTTCCCCGAAATGTACGTCCCCGTCCCCGGCGGCGCCGAAGATGACGCCGACGGTCACCAGGACCGTGGAGACGGCCAGCACGATGCGCCAGACCTTCAGGTGGTTCCCTTCGTTGTAGAACAGCCGGTGGCGGCCGAAGAGGAGGCCCAGGTAGAAGAGGCCGAGCGTCTGCGTGATACGCCCCTTGGCGACGAACCAGAGGGCGGAGGCGGCGAAGCCGTGCTGCATGTTGGCGACCATGGATTCCCAGAAGGTTCCGGTGGCGTGGGCCCTCATCAGCGCCATATAGTGTTTCCCCATGGCCGAAATGTCCGGTTTCCAGCCGGAAACCAGGCTGTAGATCTCCAGCGGCTGGATCAGCAGGAAGAGGGTCAGCGCCCACAGGACGGGCGTGCTGAGGTAGCCGGCTGGGATCATCAGCAGGCCCAGCAGCGCATAGAAGGTCAGGATGTCGCCGTCATAGAACACCAGGTTCAGGATGCCGAAGCCGAAAAGCAGCACCATACGCCAGGCGAAGCGGAGGGAGAAATCCTTCCCTTTCTGCTCCTGGTTGTCCCGCATGATGAAGAAGCTCAGGCCGAACAGCAGGGCGAAGATGCCGTACATCTTGCCCGAAAGCAGGACGGTCAGGACGTTGAAGACGGTGGGGTCGATGGGCAGGGAAAGCGAGGCGCGGCTCGCCGTTCCGAGATTGAAGTGTTCGACGGCGTGGTAAAGGATGATGCCTACCACGGCGATGCCCCGCAGGGCATCCGCCACTTCGATGCGCGTGTTCTCCAGTTTTCGGGTCTTATACATAATCGTTGGGGGATTTCCCTCTAACCGAATACGATCGTCCGGTTCTTGTACGTCAGGATCTTGCGCTCGATGTGCTTGGTCACCGCCCGGCTCAGGATGATGGCTTTTCCGTCGGTCATGGCTTGGTGACGCTGAAGCGGGCGCCGTCCCACTTGAGGAGCGTGACTTCGCCGTCCGTGTCCGTCATCCGGATGTCCTTGCCGCTGCGGGGGAGCTCAACGTAAAACTCCTTGAAATCGTAATCCCAGCCGAAGAGGTCCTTGGGCTGGACGGGACGCCAGATCAGTTCATCCTCCAGGACGCGGAAGAAAGCGAGGTCGTTGAAGCAGACAGTCCAGTCTTCGAATTCATCGTCTTCGTCCGCTTCCATCTCTTCCTCCGGGACGTCTGTGTTGTACTCGAAACCCTGCACGGACACGCCGATGAGGCGGGAGCCGTCGTTGCAGCGCCAGTAGCACATCTGCACGGAGCAGGAAAGCTCCGTGCCCAGGCTGGCGGCCACGTAGCCGTTCCGCTCATCCAGGGTGAAATCCTCGAAAGCACCTTCCACGTCGAAGCCGAGAAACTTGTGCACGACAGTCTGGAAAAGATCCGTAGGATAGGCGTCGGCCAGGCCGACGAAATAGTTGCGGATACCGGGATTCTCGTCCCAACCGGCGGTATACAGGTTCTGGCCGTGCCATTCCTTTACCATCTCCTGCAGGGAAACCACGTGGTCGGGAAACTTGTATTCGTCCTGGGCAAAGGCCCCGGCCGCAAGGCAGCATAACGCCGCGGTCAAAAGGATTCTTTTCATTTCTGCGAAATCAAATATTCAGCGATCTGTACTGCATTCAATGCGGCGCCCTTGCGGATCTGGTCACTGGAGAGCCAGAGGGTGATGCCGTTGTCGTTCGCGAGGTCCTTGCGGACGCGGCCCACGTAGACGTCGTCCTTGCCGCCGGTGAACAGCGGCATCGGATAGGTCTGGGTGGCGGGATCGTCCTGCAGGGTGACGCCCGGCGCGGCGGCGAGGGCCGCCTGCACCTCTTCCACGGAGAGGGGCTTCTCGGTCTCGATCCATACGGCCTCGGAATGGGAACGCAGCGAGGAGATGCGCACGCACATCGCGCTGCACCGCACGTCGGAGTGGAGGATCTTGCGCGTCTCGTTGAACATCTTCATCTCCTCCTTGGTGTACCTGTTGTCCGTGAACACGTCCACCTGCGGGATGACGTTGTAGGCCAGCTGGTACGCGAACTTGTTGACCGTCACGGGCTTGCCTTCGAGGATCTCCTTGTACTGCTGCTGCAGTTCGGCCATGGCCTGGGCGCCGGCGCCGGAAGCGGACTGGTAGCTCGCGACGTGGATGCGGGTAATGTGCGAGAGGGCCTCGATGGGTTTCAGCACCACGACCATCATGATGGTGGTGCAGTTCGGATTGGCGATGATGCCGCGCGGGCGCACCAGGGCGTCTTCCGCATTGCACTCGGGCACCACGAGGGGAACGTCCGCGTCCATCCGGAAAGCGCTGGAGTTGTCTATCATCACGGCGCCGTGCCTGGTGATCGTCTCCGCGAACTCGCGGGACGTGCCCGCCCCGGCCGACACGAATGCGTAATCGACGCCTTTGAAGTCGTCGTTATGCTGGAGCAGCTTCACCTCGTACTCCTTGCCGCGGAAGGTATATTTGCTGCCGGCGCTGCGGCTGGAGCCAAAGAGCACCAGCTCGTCGATGGGGAAATTCCTTTGGTCGAGGACCCGCAGGAACTCCTGTCCCACGGCTCCGCTTACACCTACGATCGCTACTTTCATATCTAATTCAGTTTATAATAATCAACTTATTGTAATTCAGACAAATATTTCTTGAAATCGGCATAGTCTGCGCTCATCGGGACACTCTGTTTGCGGCCGCGCATGAAGGCGGCGAGCCGCTCGGGGATCTCCACCTCCACGCCGGCGGCGGACTCCACGATGTCCTTGAACTTGGCCGGATGGGCGGTCTCGCACAGGAGGACGGACTCGCCCGGGGCGAGGTTGTGGTACACGGCGTCGAAGCCGCAGGCGCCGTGCGGATCCAGCAGGTAGCCGTAACGGCTGCGGCACTCGCGGATGGTGCTCCGGATCTTTTCGTCGGATGTCGTCGCGCCCGAGATGTCGGCCGTGATGCGTTCCCAGTCGCTGCCGTACAGGTCGAAGATGCGGGCGGCGTTGCTCGGGTCGCCCACGTCCATCGCGTTCGCGAGCGTGGGGATGCTGGGCCGGGGTGCATACGAGCCGGTCTGCAGGTATTCGAAGAACACGTCGTTGGCGTTGTTCGCCGCCACGAAACGCTTCACGGGCAGGCCCATGCGCTTCGCGATGAGGGCGGCGCAGAGGTTGCCGAAATTGCCGCTCGGCACGCACACGACCAGCTGGCCGGCCAGGCCGAGCCGTTTCATCTGGGCGTAGCCGTGGAAGTAATAGAAACTCTGCGGCAGCAGCCGCGCCACGTTGATGCTGTTGGCGGAGGTCAGGCGCAGGCGCTCCGTGAGGGAGGAGTCCATGAAGGCGCTCTTGACCAGGGCCTGGCAGTCGTCGAAGCAGCCGTCCACTTCCAGTGCGGTTATGTTCTGCCCGAGGGTGGTGAACTGCGCTTCCTGGATGGGGCTGACCTTGCCTTTCGGGTAAAGCACGTGCACCTGAACGCCCTCCACGCCGAGGAAGCCGTTGGCGACGGCGCTCCCCGTGTCGCCGGAGGTGGCCACGAGCACGTGTACTGTGCGGCGGTCCAGGCTGGCGCGGGTGAAATGCCCCAGCAGGCGCGCCATGAAACGGGCGCCCACGTCCTTGAAGGCCAGGGTGGGGCCGTGGAACAGCTCCAGCGCCCCGATGCTGCGCGTCACCGGCACCACGGGGCAGTCGAAGGAGAGCGTCTCCTCCACGATGCGGTGCAGTTCCTGCTCCGGGACGTCCTCGCCGAAGAGGGCGTCGGCCACGGTGCAGGCGATTTCTTGGAAGGTGAGGGTCTGGATATGGGCGTAGAAGTCGGCGGGGAGCACGGGGATGCGCTCGGGCATATAGAGTCCGCGGTCCTCGGCGAGTCCGCGGACCACGGCCTTCTCCAGGTCGGCCAGGGGGGCCTTTCCGTTGGTGCTGTAGTACTTCATAAACTTATGCGATCAGGCGTGCGCCTTTGTTGGAAACTTTCACGACGTAGGTTTCGGACAGGATGCCCTGCTGGGCGAAGTGCCGCTCCATGATGGCACCCACGCGCTGGGCGATGTCGCTGCGGGAGGCCAGCGCGAACACCGAGGGCCCCGATCCGCTGATGTTCATCGCGAGGGCGCCGGCGCCGAGCAGCTTGGCGCGGAGCTCGTCGAAGCCCGGGATGAACTGCTTGCGGAAAGGTTCCGCCACGGCGTCCCGCATCGACCGGCCCACCAGTTCGATGTTGCCGGAGCACAGGCCGGCCACCAGGCCGCCCACGTTGCCCCACTGGGTCACGGCGGTGTGCATCGGGATCTCCTTGGGGAGGATGCTGCGCGCCTGCTTGGTGGAAACGGTCAGGTGGGGGTGGATGACGGGGCAGTAGAGGTTGCCCGGAACGGGCAGCTTGATGATGTCCAGCGGCTCGTAGCCGCGGATGAGCGTGATGCCGCCCATCACGGCGGGGGCCGCGTTGTCCGCGTGGTAGCCGCCGCTGGCGAGGTTCTCGCCTTCCATCGCGCAGACCACCACGTCCTCTTCGCCGAGGGGCGCGCCGAACAGTTCGTTGATGCCGAAGGCGGCCGCGGCGCTGGAGGCGGCGCTGGAGCCGATGCCCGAGCCCGGGAAGATCTTCTTCAACACGCGCACGTCCACGCGGCCGGTCTTGCCGGTCAGGGCGAAGAACTTGCGCAGCACCGGGGTGATGACGTTGTCCTCGGGGTCGGCCGGCAGCGGGACGTCGGTCTCGTTGACGATCGAAATGCCCTCTCCGTCTTCGTCCAGGGTCATTTCCAGCACGTCCCCGACCTCGTCGAGGGCCATTCCCATGATGTCGAACCCGCAGCCGAGGTTGGCGATGGACGCGGGCGCGAAAACCTTGATCCGTTTCATAGGCGTATCAGATGTTGGCGATGCTCATGATGTCGGCGAACACGCCGGCGGCCGTCACGTCCGCGCCCGCTCCGTAGCCCTGGATGAGCATCGGGTGGCGGTTGTAGCGCTCCGTGGTAAGCAGGATGATGTTGTTGGAACCGTCCAGGACGTAGAAGGAATGCATGCTGTCCACGGCGCGCAGCGCCACTTCCAGCCGGCCTTCCTCCATCTTGGCCACGAACCTCCAGCGCTTGCCTTCGGCGGCCAGGGCCCGGCGGCGCTCCTCGAATCCGGCGTCGAGGGAGGGGAGTTTCGCCCAGAATTCCTCCTCGCTGCAGTCGAAGAACTCCTGCGGGATGAAAAGGTGCTTCTCCACGTCCTCCTGGTTCACCTCGTAACCCGCCTCGCGGGAGAGGATGACCAGCTTGCGGATGACATCCTTGCCGGACAGGTCGATGCGCGGGTCGGGTTCCGAAAAGCCCTGTTCCTTGGCCATCCGCACGGTTTCGCTGAAGGGGATGTCGGCGGACAGGGTGTTGAAGATGAAATTGAGGGTGCCGCTCAGCACGGCCTCCATCTTCAGGATGCGGTCACCGGAGTTGCACAGGTCGTTGATGGTGCCGATGATGGGCAGGCCGGCGCCCACGTTGGTCTCGAAAAGCCACTTTACGCCCCGCTTGCGGGCGAGGTCCTTGAGGCGGCGGTATTCCGCGTAGTCCGACGAGGCCGCGATCTTGTTGGCGGCGACGACGGAGATGCCGTGGTCGAAGAAGTCGCCGTACAGGGCGGCGATGTCCGCGCTGGCGGTGCAGTCCACGAACACGGAGTTGAAGATGTTCATCCCGAGGACCTCGTCGCGGAGCCGCTGCGGGTCGATGGGGATGCCGTCGCTCTGCAGCCTTTCCTGCCAGGCGGCGGGGTCGATGCCGCCGCGGTCGAACACGGCCGTCCGGCTGCGGCAGATGCCCACGATGTTGATCTTGAGCCCGCGCGTGGCCATCAGTTTCCCGCGCTGCTGCGCGATCTGGGCGATCAGGCGGCCGCCCACCGTGCCGGTGCCGCACAGGAAGAGGTTGAGTTCCTGGTATTCGGACAGGAAGAAGTTGTCGTGGATGACGTTCAGCGACTTGCGCAGCTGTCGGCGCTCCACGATGAAGGAGATGTTCGATTCCGCGGCGCCCTGGGCGAGGGCGATCACGCTGATGCCGTTGCGGCCCAGGGTGGAGAAGAGCTTGCCGGCGAGTCCGGCGTGCTGCTTCATGTTCTCGCCGATCACGGCCACGGCGGCCAGCTCGGTGCGGACCTCGACCGGGTTGATGGCCCCGCGAGAGATTTCGCGCTCGAAGGCTTCGGTAAGCACTTTGCGGGCGAGGGTGGCGTCGGCGCGGCTCACGCCGATGGAGATGCCCGTCTCGGAGGCGGACTGGCTGACGAGGAAGGCACTGATCTGCTCGCGGGCGAGGGCGGCGAAGATGCGGCTGTCCACGCCCACCACGCCGACCATCGAGGTGCCGGACAGGGTGATCAGCGAGATGTCGTCGATCGAGGAGATGCCCTTGATGGCGGTGGACCCGGGCCGGCAGGTTTTCTTGACCACAGTGCCGGGCGCGTCCGGATTGAACGTATTCTTGATCAGGATGGGGATGGCCTTCGCGCACACCGGGTACAGGGTGGGGGGATAGATGACCTTCGCGCCGAAGTTGCACAGCTCCATGGCCTCCTCGTAGGTCATCTCGTCGATGACATAGGATGTCTTGATGATGCGCGGGTCGGCGGTCATGAAGCCGTCCACGTCGGTCCAGATTTCCAGCTGTTCCGCGTCAAGCGCCGCCGCAAGCAGGCTGGCGGTATAGTCGGATCCGCCGCGGCCCAGCGTAGTGATTTCGCCGGTGTCGGCGTCGGAGGCGACGAAGCCCGGCACGACGGCCGTGCAGCCCTTCTGCCGCCAGTCGCGGAAGGCTTCCTGTATCAAATCGTAAGTCAGGGTCTGGTCCACGGTGTCCAGGTTGCCGTGGCGGCGGGTCCGGATGAAGCCCACGGCGTCGTAAAGCGCGGCACCGGGCAGGGCCGCGGCGATGATGCGGGCGGACAGGCGTTCGCCGAAGCTCATCACTTCGTTGGCGGTCTTCCTGGGCAGGACCTGCAGCAGGGAAACGCCTTCGCAGATGCGGTACAGCTGGTCGATCAGCGCGTCCAGCTGGCCCAGGAGTGCGTTCTGCGCGGGAACATCCGCGACCACGGCCCGGCACACGTCGTGATGGCGTTCGCGCAGGGCAGCCAGTTCCGCCCGGAATCCGTCTTCGCCCGCCTCCGCCATCTGGGAGGCGCGGATCAGCTGGTCCGTGACGCCGCCCAGCGCGGACACCACGACGATCGGAGCTTCGCGACGGGAACTTACGATATCTTTCACTTTGAGGATGCTCTCCGGTGTAGCGACCGAAGAACCGCCGAACTTGAGGATTTTCATAAACTAACTAACTCGTTTTCCACCCAAAGTAAAGCATTTTTAAGTTTTTTTCAAAATAAAAATCAGTATTCCTTGCTTTTTCCACAAAAAATGGCGAGATTCGTGACCGTAAAGAGGGCCTGAAGCCCCCAGGTTAGTTATGGATTATCGTAGTAGTGTTACTTTTGAAGGCCGCAGGATGGCAGGGGCCCGTGCGCTTTGGATGGCGAACGGGATGAAGCGGGAGCAGTTCGGCAAGCCCGTGATCGCCATCGCCAATTCCTTCACCCAGTTCGTTCCCGGCCACACCCACCTCCACGAGGCGGGCCAGATCGTCAAGGCCGAGATTGAGAAACTGGGCTGCTTCGCGGCCGAATTCAATACGATTGCAGTCGATGACGGCATTGCCATGGGGCACGACGGGATGCTGTATTCCCTTCCGTCCCGCGACATCATCGCCGACAGCGTAGAATATATGGTGAACGCGCACAAGGCGGACGCCCTCGTGTGCATCAGCAACTGCGACAAGATCACCCCCGGGATGATGATTGCCGCGATGCGGCTCAACATCCCCACCGTGTTCGTTTCCGGCGGTCCGATGGAGGCGGGTTCCCTGGACGGGGCCGGCCTGGACCTGATCGACGCGATGGTGAAATCCGCCGACCCGTCCGTCAGCGACGGGGACGTGGCGCGGATCGAGGCGCACGCCTGTCCGGGCTGCGGCTGCTGCTCGGGCATGTTCACCGCCAACTCGATGAACTGCCTGTCCGAGGCGATCGGCCTCGCCCTGCCCGGCAACGGCACCATCCTCGCCACGCACGCGCTGCGTGCGGAGCTCTTCCGCAAGGCGGCGCGCCAGATCGTCGAAAATACCTATAAATACTATCGCGACGGCGACACGTCCGTGCTGCCGCGCAACATCGCGTCCCGGGAGGCCTTCCTGAACGCGATGACGCTGGACATCGCGATGGGCGGTTCCACCAATACGGTCCTCCATCTGCTCGCCGTGGCCGCCGAGGCCGGCGCCGACTTCAAGATGGACGACATCGACATGCTCTCCCGCCGGGTGCCCTGCATCTGCAAGGTGGCCCCGAACACGGGGAAATACCATGTCCAGGACGTGGGCCGTGCAGGCGGCATCGTCGCCATCATGGCGGAACTCGCCGCCGCGGGGCTGGTGGACACGTCGCTGCGCCGCGTGGACGGCCTGACCCTCGCGGAGGAGATCGACCGCTGGTGCATCCTCTCCCCGAACTGCACGGAAGAGGCCCGCAGGACCTACCGGGTGGCGCCCGGCGGGCGATTCAACATTACCCTGGGTTCGCAGGAGAACTACTACGACGCTTTCGATACGGACCGCACCGAAGGCTGTATCCGTGATATCGCGCACGCCTATACCCGGGACGGGGGACTGGCCGTGCTGTTCGGCAACATCGCCCGCAACGGCTGCATCGTCAAGACCGCCGGCGTGGACGAGAGCATCTTCCACTTCGAGGGACCGGCCCGCGTGTTCGACTCCCAGGAGGCGGCCTGCGAGGGCATCCTCGGGGGCAAGGTGGGCAGCGGCGACGTGGTCGTCATCACCTACGAGGGCCCCAAGGGCGGCCCCGGCATGCAGGAGATGCTGTATCCTACTTCGTACATCAAGTCGATGCACCTCGGCAAGGAGTGCGCGCTGCTGACGGACGGCCGTTTCAGCGGGGGCACTTCCGGCCTGAGCATCGGCCACATCTCACCCGAAGCGGCTTCCGGCGGCGAGATCGCCCTGGTCCGCGACGGGGATATCATCACCATCGACATCCCTTCCCGCAGCATCGCCGTGCGCCTGTCCGACGAGGAACTCTCGGCGCGCCGCCGCGAGGAAGAGGCCCGGGGCCGCAAGGCCTTCACGCCGCCGCTTCGGCAGCGCGAAGTGTCCAGGAGCCTCAAGGCCTACGCCGCCATGGTCAGCAGCGCGGACCGGGGTGCCATTCGGATCATTGAAGACTAGCCGCCTATGGGACAGAGACTTACAGGAGCAGAAATACTGCTGGAATCGCTCATCGCGGAAGGCGTGGATACCGTCTTCGGCTATCCGGGCGGCCAGATCATTACCGTTTATGACAAACTGTACGGTTACTCCGACCGCCTGAAGCACGTGCTCGTGCGCCATGAGCAGGGTGCCATACACGCGGCGCAGGGCTACGCGCGCGCGACCGGCCGCCCCGGCGTGGTCATCGTGACTTCCGGTCCCGGCGCCACGAACGTCATCACCGGCGTTGCGGACGCGATGGTGGACTCCACCCCGGTCATCGTGATCACCGGCCAGGTGGGCAACGCGATGTTGGGCACCGACGCCTTCCAGGAGACGGACGTGGTGGGTATGACCGGCCCGATCGACAAATGGACTTACCAGATCCGGCGGCCCGAAGACGTGGCGCCGGCGGTGGCGAAAGCCTTCCATATCGCTTCCACGGGCCGCCCCGGCCCCGTGGTGCTGGACTTTACCCGCGACGCCCAGGTGGGCGTGGGCTGGTTCGAATATGAGAAATGTACGCACATCCGCAGCTACGCCCTTCCGGCACCCGCCGATGAGGCGGCCATCGAGGCGGCGGCGCAGCTGATCGATGAGGCGGAGCGCCCCTTCGTGGTGTACGGCCAGGGTGTGGTGCTCTCCCACGCTGAGGAGCAGTTGAAGGCCTTCCTGAAGAAGGGCGGCATTCCGGCGGCCTCCACGATGCTGGGCCTGAGCGCCCTGCCTTCCGACTTCCCGTATTACGTAGGAATGGCGGGCATGCACGGCAACATCGCCTCCAACATGATGACGCAGAAATGCGACGTGCTGGTCGCCGTGGGCATGCGCTTCAGCGACCGCGTGACGGGCACGCCTTCCAAATACGCCCCCCACGCCAAGATCATCCACATCGACGTGGACCGCACCGAGATCGGCAAGATCATTCCGGTGGAGGTGGGCATCCTGGGCGACGCCGCCGAGGTGCTGGAGCGCCTGACCGAACGCATCCGCTTCTCCTTCCACGACGAGTGGGCCGCGTCCGCGCGCCGCTACGACGCCGTGGAAGCCTCCCGCGTGGAAGCCCCCGAGACGGCCCCCGCGGACGGCCCCGTGAATATGGGCGAGGTGGTGTCGAAGGTGGCGGAACTGTCCGGCCGCGAGGCCATCATCGTCACCGACGTGGGACAGAACCAGCTGATGGGCGCCCGCTACTCCCGCTTCGCGCAGACGCGCAGCTTCATCAGCTCCGGCGGCCTGGGAACGATGGGCTTCGGCCTGCCGGCTTCGATCGGCGCCAAGATGGGCCGGCCGGACCGCCAGGTAGTCCTGTTCGTGGGCGACGGCGGCATCCAGATGACGCTCCAGGAGCTCGGCACCATCATGCAGGAGAAGACGGCGGTCAAGATCGTCATCCTGAATAACAACTGGCTGGGCAACGTCCGGCAGTGGCAGGAGCTTTTCTACGGCGAGCGCTACTCCCAGACGCGCCTGCTCAATCCCGACTATTCCCTCATCGCGAAGGCCTACGGCATCCGCTACCGGATGCTCGACGACCGCGCGCAGCTGGAAGATGCGGTGAAGGAGATGCTGGATGCCAAAGAGGCGTATATCCTCGACGCGCACGTCTGCGAGAAGGGGATGGTCTATCCGATGGTCCCCGGCGGACGCCGGCTGGACGAGATCCTGTTGAACAAAGACGAATGGTACCGCGATGGAGAATAGCAGCATGTATATCATCTCGGTGTACTCCGAGAACCAGGTGGGTCTGTTGAGTTCGATCTCCAACATCTTCACCCGCCGCGGCATCAATATCGAAAGCCTGACGGTGTTCCCGTCGGAGTTTCCCGGCATCCACCACTTCACCTTCCGGGCCATCACCACCGAGCGCGCCGCGCAGCAGGTGGTGGGCTTCATCGAGAAGGAGGTGGAGGTGGTGCGGGCCTTCTGTTTCCCGGACCACGTGACCAGTTCCGCGGAGCACGGGATCCTCGAAGAGTATTTGAAACAAAGAAACCAATAAAAGACAAGAGTATGGCAAAGATGAATTTCGGCGGCGTGGTCGAGAACGTAGTCACCCGCGATGAGTTTAGCGTTGAAAAGGCGCGCGAGGTCCTCAAGGACGAGGTCGTCGCCATCATCGGTTATGGTATCCAGGGCCCCGGACAGGCGCTCAACCTCAAGGACAACGGCATCAAGGTCATCGTCGGCCAGCGCGCCGGCAAGACCTTCGAGAAGGCCGTCGGCGACGGCTGGGTCCCGGGCGAGACGCTCTTCAGCATCGAAGAGGCCTGCGAGCGGGCGACCGTCATCGAGTACCTCCTCTCCGACGCCGCGCAGATCGAGCAGTGGCCCGTGGTGAAGAAACACCTCACCGCCGGCAAGGCCCTGTACTTCTCCCACGGCTTCGGCATCACCTTCTGCGACCGTACCGGCATCGTCCCGCCGAAGGACGTGGACGTGATCATGGTTGCCCCGAAGGGCTCCGGCACCTCCGTGCGCCGTCTCTTCCTGCAGGGCCGCGGCATCAACTCTTCCTTCGCCGTGTACCAGGACGCCACCGGCCGCGCCCTCGAGCGCACCCTGGCCCTCGGTATCGCGATCGGCTCGGGCTACCTCTTCGAGACCGACTTCAAGCGCGAGGTCTATTCCGACCTGACCGGCGAGCGCGGCACCCTGATGGGCGCCATCCAGGGCATCCTGTCCGCCCAGTACGAAGTGCTCCGCGAGCACGGCCATTCCCCGTCGGAGGCCTTCAACGAGACCGTCGAGGAGCTGACGCAGTCCCTGATGCCGCTCTTCGCCGAGAAGGGCATGGACTGGATGTACGCCAACTGCTCCACCACGGCGCAGCGCGGCGCCCTCGACTGGATGGGCCCCTTCCACGACGCCACCAAGCCCGTGTTCGAGAAACTCTACAACGAGGTGGCCTGCGGCAACGAGGCCCAGCGTTCCATCGATTCCAATTCAAAGCCGGACTACCGCGAAGGCCTGGAGAAGGAGTTGAAGGCGCTGCGCGAAAGCGAGCTCTGGCGCACCGGCGCCGCCGTCCGCGAACTCCGTCCCGAGAACAAGTAGTATGGACAGCAACAGGATCTACATATTCGACACCACCCTGCGCGACGGCGAACAGGTTCCCGGCTGCCAGCTCAACACCGTGGAGAAGATCCAGGTGGCGAAGGCGCTGGAGGAGCTCGGCGTGGACGTGATCGAGGCCGGCTTCCCGGTCTCGAGTCCCGGCGACTTCAACTCGGTCGTGGAGATTTCCAAGGCCGTGACCTGGCCCACCATCTGCGCCCTGAGCCGCGCGGTGCAGAAAGACATCGACGTGGCGGTGGAGGCGCTCAAGTTCGCCAAGCACAAGCGCATCCACACCGGCATCGGCACCTCCGACCCGCACATCCGCTACAAGTTCAACTCCACCCGAGAGGAGATCCTGGAGCGGGCCGTGCGCGCCGTCAAGTACGCGCGGCAGTTCGTGGACGACGTCGAGTTCTACGCCGAAGACGCCGGGCGCACCGACAACGAGTTCCTCGCCCGCGTGGTCGAGGCGGTGATCAAGGCCGGCGCCACGGTGGTAAACATCCCCGACACCACGGGCTACTGCCTGCCCGCCGAGTACGGCGCCAAGATCAAGTACCTCGTGGAGCACGTGGACGGCATCGACAAGGCCATCCTCTCCACCCACTGCCACAACGACCTGGGCATGGCCACCGCCAACACGATGGCCGGCCTGCTCGCCGGCGCCCGCCAGTGCGAGGTGACGGTGAACGGCGTGGGGGAGCGCGCGGGCAACACCGCCCTCGAGGAGATCGCGATGATCCTGAAGAGCCATTCCGACATCCCCCTGACCACCAACATCAACACCACGCGCATCTATCCGGTCAGCCGGATGGTGTCCAGCCTGATGAACATGCCCGTGCAGGCCAACAAGGCCATCGTGGGGCGCAACGCCTTCGCGCATTCGTCCGGCATCCACCAGGACGGCGTGCTGAAGGAGGTCAGCACCTACGAGATCATCGATCCCAAGGACATCGGCCTGGACGACAACAACATCGTACTGACGGCCCGCAGCGGCCACGCGGCCCTGCGCTACCGCCTGGAAACCCTGGGCATCAAACTGTCCGACGAGAAGCTGGACGCCTTCTACCAGGAGTTCCTCAAGCTGGCCGACAAGAAGAAGCAGGTGAACGACGACGACCTGCTGGTGCTGGCCGGCGCCGAACGCGCCGAGGTGGCCCACATCAAGCTGGACTACCTCCAGGTCACGAGCGGCAAGGGGCTCAAGCCCGTCGCCAGCATCGGCCTGGACATCGCCGGCGAGAAGTTCGAAGGCGCCGCCCACGGCAACGGTCCGGTGGACGCCGCCATCAACGCCCTCAAGACCATCGTCAAGCGCCAGATGGTGATCAAGGAATTCACGATCCAGAACATCACCAAGGGTTCCGACGACGTCGCGAAGGTGCATATGCAGGTCGAACACGACGGACACGTCTATTACGGTTTCGGCGCCAACACCGACATCGTGACGGGCTCCGTGGAGGCCTACATCGACTGTATCAACAAATTCAAGAACTGATGAATACCCTGTTCGACAAAATATGGGACGCGCACGTGGTCTCCCTCATCGAGGACGGCCCCACGCAGCTCTATATCGACCGGCTGTACTGTCACGAGGTCACGAGCCCGCAGGCCTTCGACGGCCTTCGCGCGCGTGGCATCCGCTGCCTGCGTCCGGAGCGCATCTTCTGCATGCCGGACCACAACACGCCCACCCACGACCAGGACAAGCCGATCGAAGATCCCGTGTCCAAGGCCCAGGTGGACGCGCTGGCGCGCAACGCCGCCGAGTTCGGCCTGACGCACTACGGGATGATGAGTCCGGACAACGGCATCATCCACGTGGTGGGCCCGGAAAAGGGCCTTTCCCTGCCCGGGATGACCATCGTTTGCGGCGACTCGCACACCTCCACGCACGGCGCGGTGGGGGCCGTTGCTTTCGGTATCGGCACCTCCGAGGTGGAGATGGTCCTCGCTTCGCAGTGCATCCTGCAGCAGAAGCCGAAGACCATGAGCATCCGCGTCGAAGGAACGCTGGGCAAGGGCGTGACCGCCAAGGACGTAGCCCTTTACCTGATGAGCCGGCTCACCACGAGCGGCGCCACCGGTTATTTTGTCGAATATGGCGGAAGCGCCGTGCGTTCCCTGTCGATGGAGGGCCGGCTGACGCTCTGCAACCTGTCCATCGAGATGGGCGCCCGCGGCGGACTCGTCGCTCCCGACGAGACGACCTTCGCCTACCTGAAGGGCCGCGAATTCGCCCCGAAGGGGGAGGCCTGGGATAAGGCGGTCGCATATTGGAAGACGCTCCGCAGCGGCGAAGACGCCGTCTTTGACAAGGAACTGGTCTTCGACGCGGCGGACATCGCCCCGATGATCACCTACGGGACCAACCCCGGGATGGGGATGGCCGTGGACGGAAGCATTCCTTCAGATGCCGCTCCCAAAGCGTTGAATTATATGGGCTTCCAGGCCGGGCAGAAATTGCTCGGACACCCGGTGGATTACGTTTTCCTGGGCGCCTGCACCAACGGCCGCATCGAGGACTTCCGCGCCTTCGCCTCGCTGGTGAAAGGCCGCCGGAAAGCCCCCGGGGTGACCGCCTGGCTGGTGCCCGGCTCCTGGGCCGTGAAGCGCCAGGTGGAGGCGGAAGGCCTGGATAAGATCCTGGAAGCGGCTGGCTTCGAGGTCCGCCAGCCGGGCTGCTCTGCGTGCCTGGCGATGAACGACGACAAGATTCCCGCCGGGAAATATGCCGTCAGTACGAGCAACCGGAATTTCGAGGGCCGCCAGGGCCCGGGGTCGCGCACGCTGCTTGCCAGCCCGCTGACCGCGGCCGCCGCGGCCGTGACCGGAGTGGTAACCGATCCGAGGACACTGCTATGAAACAGAAATTCGACATCATCGAGAGCACCTGCGTGCCCCTTCCGCTGGAGAACGTTGATACGGACCAGATCATCCCGGCCCGTTTCCTCAAGGCCACCACGCGTGACGAGAAGTTCTTCGGCGACAACCTGTTCCGTGACTGGCGCTATGCCCCCGACGGCACGCCGAAGGCGGACTTCGTGCTGAACGACCCGCGCTACGGCGGCTGCATCCTGGTGGCCGGCAAGAACTTCGGTTCGGGCTCGAGCCGCGAGCACGCCGCCTGGGCGATCGCCGGGGCGGGCTTCCGCGTGGTCATCTCCAGCTTCTTCGCGGACATCCACAAGAACAACGAGCTCAACAACTTCGTGCTGCCGGTCGTGGTCAGCGAGGAGTTCCTGTCGGAACTGTTCGCCTCCATCGCCGCGGATCCCGCCGCCCGCGTGCGGGTGGACGTCCCGGCGCAGACGGTGACCAACCTCGCCACCGGCCGCAGCGAGCGCTTCGAGCTCAACGCCTACAAGAAATACTGTCTGACCCACGCCCTGGACGATATCGACTATCTCCTGGAGCAGAAAGACAAAATAGAAGCTTTTGAACGTGCAAGGGCCTAGGATAGAAATACTGGATACGACGCTTCGCGACGGCGAGCAGACCGCCGGCGTCTCGTTCAACGCGGACGAGAAACTGGCGATCGCGCAGCTCCTCCTGGAGGAGTTGCAGGTGGACCGCGTGGAAGTGGCTTCCGCCCGCGTGTCGAAAGGCGAGGACGCGGCTTTCCGCCGTATCTGCGCCTGGGCCGAGGGCGCCGGCTGCCTGGACCGCGTGGAAGCCCTGGGCTTCGTGGACGACGGCCTGTCCGTGGACTGGATCGCGGATGCCGGCGGCAAGGTGGTCAACATCCTCGCCAAGGGGTCCCTGCGCCACCTGGAAAAGCAGCTGAAGAAGACGCCGGAGCAGCACGCCGACGACATCATCCGCGTCATCGGCCACGCCGGGGTGCGCGGCCTGTCGGTCAACCTCTACCTGGAGGACTGGTCGAACGGGATGGCGGACTCGCCGGATTACGTGTTCTCCCTGCTGGAGCGCCTGCGTTTCGAGCCGGTGCGGCGCGTGATGCTGCCCGACACCCTGGGCGTGCTCAACCCCTGGAAGGTGGAGGAATACATCGGCCGGATGCGCGAGCGCTTCCCGCAGATGCGTTTCGACTTCCACGCCCACAATGACTACGGACTCGCCGTGGCGAATACCCTGGCGGCCGTGCGCGCCGGCGTAAGCGGCGTGCACACGACCGTGAACGGGCTGGGCGAGCGCAGCGGCAACGCCCCGGTGGCCGGGGTGGTGGCCTCGCTCCGCGACCAGCTGGGCTGCAGCCTGCAGGCGGACGAGAGCCGCCTCTACCACGTCTGCAAGTACGTGGAGAGCATCTCCGGCATCCGCATTCCGGACAACGAGCCGCTGGTGGGGGAGAACGTCTTCACGCAGAGCAGCGGCGTACACGCCGACGGCGACAACAAGGCGGACCTGTACGCCAACCGCCTGCTCCCGCAGCGTTTCGGCCGCACCCGCAGCTATGCCCTGGGCAAGATGAGCGGCAAGGCCAACATCGTCAAGAACCTCGACAAGCTGGGCATCCGCCTTACGCCCGAACAGGTGAAACTGGTCACCCAGCGCGTCGTGGAACTGGGCGACAAGAAGGAGGCCCTCGCCGCGGAGGATCTCCCGTTCATCATCGCGGACGTCCTGAAGACGGCCCACAGTGCCACCCAGGACAACATCCACATTGTCAATTACTCCCTCCAGCTGGCCCGCGGCATGCGCCCGGTGGCCATCGTCAAGGTCAGCATCCACGGACAGGAATACGAAGCCGCAGCGCCCGGAGACGGCCAGTACGACGCCTTCATGAAGGCCCTCTGGATCATCTACGACAAGCTCGGCAAGAAGCATCCCGTGCTCACGGACTACCAGGTCACCATCCCGCCGGGCGGCAAGACCGACGCGCTCGTGTCGGCGGCCATTTCCTGGAAGGACGGCGGACACGAGTTCAAGACCCGCGGCATCGACTCCGACCAGACGGAAGCCGCCATCAAGGCCACGGTCAAGATGCTCAACATCATCGAGAACATGGATTTAAATCAACTGAAATGAAATTCGACATTGCCCTTTTGCCCGGGGACGGCATCGGCCCCGAAGTGATCTGCCAGGCGGTCAAGAGCGTGGAAGCCGTCTGCCGCAAGTTCGGACACGAGGTGTCCTGGCATTTCGCGTACGCGGGTGCGTGCGCCATCGACCGCTACGGCGACGCCTTCCCGGAGGTCACCTACAAGACCTGCAAGGACGCCGATGCGGTCCTGTTCGGCGCCGTGGGCGATCCCAAATACGACAACGACCCCACCGCCAAGGTGCGTCCGGAGCAGGGCCTGCTCGCAATGCGCAAGCAGTTGGGCCTGTATTCCAACCTCCGCCCGGTCGAGACCTTCAAGTCCCTGGTGCACCAGTCCCCGCTGAAGGAGGAACTGGTGGACGGTGCGGACTTCCTCGTGATCCGCGAGCTCACCGGCGGCATGTATTTCGGTGAGAAGGGACGCCTGGACGGCGGCGATACCGCCTACGACACCAACATCTACCACCGCTACGAGATCGAGCGCATCCTGCGCCAGGGCTTCGAGTTCGCGATGCGGCGCCGCAAACACCTCACCGTGGTGGACAAGGCGAACGTGCTGGAGTCTTCCCGCCTGTGGCGCCAGATCGCCCAGGAAATGGCTCCGAACTACCCGGAGGTGAACACGGACTACATGTTCGTGGACAATGCCGCGATGAAGCTCATCACCGGCCCGAAGTTCTTCGACGTGGTGGTGACGGAGAACACCTTCGGCGACATCCTGACCGACGAGGCCAGCGTGGTCTCCGGCTCGATGGGCCTGCTGGCGTCCGCCTCGATCGGCGACAGCACCGGCGTGTACGAGCCCATCCACGGATCCTGGCCGCAGGCGGCCGGCAAGAACATCGCCAACCCGCTGGCGGCCATCCTTTCCGCCGCGATGATGTTCGAATATGCCTTCGGCCTGATGGAAGAAGGCAAGTCCATCCGCAAAGCCGTGGCGGAGAGCCTGGAAAACAATGTTGTTACCGATGATCTCGCCAACGGCGGAAAGGCTTTCACCACCGCCGAGGTCGGCGACTGGGTGGCCGCACACATTTAATCCGGATAATCGTAAAACCAAACTGATATGGCACAGATAGATTGGGATTCCCTGGGCTTTGACGCCTACCGTACCCGCACCGTGGTCCTGGCGCATTACCGGGACGGAGCCTGGTCGGACATCGAAACGACCGAGACCTTCTCGTTCACCATCGACCCCTTCACGCAGGGTCTGCACTATGCGATCTCCTGCTTCGAGGGGCTGAAGGCCTTCCGCCAGAAAGACGGCGGCATCGTGATGTTCCGTCCGGACAAGAACGCCGCCCGCATGCAGCGTTCGGCCCGTTTCCTGGGCCTGCCGGAGCCTCCCACGGAGATGTTCATCAAGATGTGCGAACTCTGCGTGAAGAACAACCTCGAGTTCCTGCCGCCCTATGGGCACCAGGCCTCGCTGTACCTGCGTCCGCTGCTCTTCGCACCGCATCCGCAGATGCAGCTCGTCCCGTATCCGGAGGTGATCCTCGCCGTGATGTGCGCCCCGGCCGGCTCGTATTACGGCGCCCACCTGCGCTCCGCCGCCGCCGTCATCCCCGGCGACTTCGACCGCGCCGCGCCGAAGGGCACCGGCAGCTACAAGCTCAGCGCCAACTACGCCGGCACCTTCGTGCCTTACCAGATCGCGCACTCCCAGGGCTATGCCGAACTGCTCTACCTGAACTCCGCCACCCGCCAGTTCGTGGACGAGTTCGGCTCCTCCAACTTCTTCGGTATCAAGGAGAACACTTATGTTACCCCGCTGTCGGACAGCGTCCTTCCCTCCATCACGAACCTTACGCTGCAGGAATGTGCCGCGGACTTCGGGATGAAGGTGGAGAAGCGGCCCGTGCCGCTGGACGAACTGGCTGAATTCGAGGAAGCCGGCGGCTGCGGCACCGCGGTGGTGATCACCCCGATGTCGCACATCGACATGAAGCCGGTGCTCGCCGCGCCCGAAGTGTCCCGCAGCTTCCGTTACGAAGCTGACGGAGAAGTCGGCCCGTTCTGCACGAAACTCTACAAGCGCATCACCGGCATCCAGTTCGGCGAACTGGAAGACGTGCACGGCTGGTGCTATAAGATTTGAGCATGAAGGTTTTCAGTGACGAACTGGTTGCCGAGGCCTGCCGCGTAAACAGCATCGCGGACCTGTCCACCGCCACGATCGGCGAGATCCTGCTGGCCGCCCAGTACCTGGAGCGGAAGACGGGGATCCCCTTCATCCGGATGGACCAGGGTTCGCCGGGCCTGCCCGTGAACCGTTTCGGCGTCGAGGCCGAGAAGCGGGCGCTGGACGCAGGCGTCGGGTCGCAGTACCCGGCGGCCGCCGGCGTGCCCGAGCTCAAGCAGGCGGCTTCCGAGTTCATCCGCGCCTTCATCGACGTGACGGTGAGTCCGCGGGGCTGCGTGCCTACGACGGGCTCCGTGGCGGCTTCTTTCGGCAGTTTCATCGCCTGCACGCAACGTATACCCGGCAAGGACAAGGTGCTCTTCATCGACCCGGGTTTCCCGATCCAGAAGTCGCAGCTGCGCGTGCTGGGCATCGCCTGGCGCGAGTTCGACATCTATGCCTGGCGCGGTGCCGAACGGCTCCGCACCCGGCTGGAAGAGGAACTCGCCGCGGGCGACGTCGCCGCCATCGTGTATTCCAACCCCAACAATCCCGCGTGGATCTGCCTGGAAGAGGAGGAACTGCAGGTGATCGGTGAACTTGCCACGCGCTACGATGCGGTGGTGATGGAGGACCTGGCGTACTTCTGCATGGACTACCGCCGTGAGCTGGGCCATCCGTACCGGCCGCCGTTCGTTCCCACCGTCGCCCGCTATACCGACAATTACATCCTGATGCTGTCCGCCTCCAAGATCTTCAGTTATGCCGGACAGCGCATCGCCCTCTGCTGCATCGGGGACCGCCTCTTCGACAGGCAGTATCCCGCCCTGGCGGAGCGCTACCACGACGCCGGTGTGTTCGGCGTCACGCTTACGGCGTCCATCCTGTACATGATCACGAGCGGCTGCACCGCCAGCACGCAGTACGGCTATGCCGAGATGCTGCGCCTCTCCTGCGAGGGGAAGATCGACTTCGTGGAGGACACCCGTGAATACGAACGGCGCGCGTTCCGGATGAAGGAGATCTTCCGCCGGCACGGCTTCACCGTGGTCTATGACCGCGACGTGACGCGCGAGGTGGGGGACGGCTTCTTCTTCACCCTCGGCTACGAGGGGCTGACCGGCGACGAACTGGTGGTGGAACTGATGCATTACGGTGTCAGCAGCATCAGCCTTTCCACGACCGGCAGCCACCGGGAGGGCGTGCGCGGCTGCACCAGCCGGATGCGCGAGGAACTCTACCCGGTGCTGGAGGAGCGGATGGCCGAGTTCGAGCGCGATCACCCGAGAAACTGATGCGATGAAACGGTACACGCTGGTCATAGAGGAACCGTTTGAGTTCGAGGAAGGCGGCCGCCTGGAGCGCCTGGAGATGGTCTATCACACCTCCGACCGGGCCTACCGACCCGGCGAGACGGTGGTGTGGATCTGCCACGCCCTGACCGGCAATTCCAATCCCGAAGACTGGTGGCCGCAGCTGGTGGGGAAGGGCAAGCTGTTCGACCCCGACCGCTATTTCATCGTGTGCGCGGCGATGCTCTGCTCGCCCTACGGGGCGACGGGCCCTGCTTCGGTAAACCCCGCCACGGGAAAGCCCTATATGTTCGATTTTCCGCGCACTACGGTGCGTGATATCGTGGCAGCGGAGATCCTGGTGCGCAAGCACCTGGGCATCGAGCGCATCGACCTGATGCTGGGCCCTTCCATCGGCGGTTTCCAGGCCCTGGAATGGGTCATCATGGAACCCGAAGTGGTCCGCGACGTGGTCTTCCTGGCCACGGCGACGCGCGTGCTGCCGTATATGACCGCTTTCAACGAGTCGCAGCGGATGGCACTGGAGGCGGATCCGACCTTCCGCGAGGCGAAGGACCTCACGGGCGGCCGCAAAGGCCTCGCCTGCGCCCGGTCCATCGCCCTGATCTCCTACCGTACCTACGAAGGGTACAACCTCACCCAGCGGGAAAAGGAGGAAGACACCCTCTTCGCCGACCGGGCGGGCTCCTACCAGCGCTACCAGGGCAAGAAACTGGTGGACCGCTTCGACGCCTACAGCTACTGGTACCTCACCCTGGCGCTGGACAGCCAGAACGTCGGGCGCGGCCGGGGCGGGGTGGAGGCGGCCCTGGCCCGCATCCAGGCGAACTGCATGATGATCAGCATCGACAGCGACGTGCTCTTCCCGCCCAGCCACGGCATGGCCACCGTCGCCGCGCTCAAGTCCGCGCAGTACCGCGAACTGAGTTCCCGATTCGGCCACGACGGCTTCCTGATCGAGACGGAGCAGCTGACGGACATCCTGCTGCCCTTCCTGGAAAAGTATATGAAGCGTTAGTTTAGACAGTTTAGCATAGTCCTATGAAAGTAATGAAATTCGGCGGAACCTCGGTTGGCTCCGCCCAGCGGATCAAGAAAGTCGCAGAACTGGTGTCCCGCGGCGGCCGGAACATCGTGGTCCTTTCGGCGATGTCGGGAACGACCAACTCCCTCGTGGAGATCACCGAGTACCTTTTCAACCGTAATCCCGACGGGGCGTCCGAAACGATCGACCGCCTGGCCGCGAAATACCGTGCGACCATCGCCGAGCTCTTCGGTACCGCCGAGGTCCGCGAACAGGCCCAGCAGTACACCGACGGCGTGTTCGATTACCTGCGCACCTTCGCCAAGAAACTCTTCACGCAGGTGGAGGCCAAGATCATCATCGGCCAGGGCGAACTGCTGTCCACCAAACTGATGGAGCTGTATCTGCACGAGCAGGGCGTGACCGTGCAGATGCTGCCGGCCCTGGATTTCATGAAGATCGACATGCAGGGCGAGCCTGACGCGGACTACATCCGCGAGAAGCTCGGTGCCCTGCTTGCCAAATACCCCAAGGCCCCGCTCTTCCTGACGCAGGGCTTTATCTGCCGCAATACGCACGACGAGATCGACAACCTGCAGCGCGGCGGTTCCGACTACACGGCCTCGCTCATCGGCGCCGCCGTGGGGGCGGAGGAGATCCAGATCTGGACCGACATCGACGGCATGCACAACAATGATCCGCGCATCGTGGACCACACGGCCGCCGTGCGGCACCTCCACTTCGAGGAAGCCGCCGAGCTGGGTTACTTCGGCGCGAAGATCCTGCACCCGACCTGCATCCAGCCGGCCAAGTTCGCCGGCATCCCGGTGCTGCTGCTCAACACGATGGACCCGGAGGCCCCGGGTACGCTCATCGACAATGTGCCTGAGAACGGCACCATCAAGGCCATCGCCGCCAAGGACAACATCACCGCCATCCGCATCAAGTCTTCCCGGATGCTCCTCGCGCATGGTTTCCTGCGCAAGGTGTTCGAGATCTTCGAGAGCTGGCAGACCTCCATCGACATGATCTGCACCTCGGAGGTGGGCGTTTCGATGTCCATCGACAACACGCGCCATCTTGGCGAGATCGTGCACGACCTCAAGAAATACGGCACCGTGGGCGTGGACCTGGATATGTGCATCATCTGCGTGGTGGGCGACATGGACTGGGAGAACGTGGGCTTCGAGTCCCGTGCCCTCGATGCGATGAAGGACATCCCCGTGCGGATGATCTCCTACGGCGGAAGCAACTACAACATCTCCTTCCTGGTGCGGGGGGAGGACAAGGCGCGTGCCCTGCGCTCCTTGAGCAAATGCCTCTTCGCGTAATGCTGAAAGGAGATTTCCCGGTAGAGCAGTTCGCCGGCCTGCGCACCCCGTTCTACTTCTACGACTTACCCCTGCTGCGCCGCACCCTCGATGCGGTGCAGGCGCAGCTGGACCGCAATCCGGACTTCCGGGTGCACTATGCCGTCAAGGCGAACTACAATCCGCGCATCCTGGCGGAGATTGCCTCGCGCGGATTCGGAGCCGACTGCGTGAGCGGCGGGGAAGTCCGCGCCGCGCTGGATGCCGGCTTCCCGCCGGAGAGCATCGTGTTTGCCGGCGTGGGGAAGAGTGACGACGAGATCCGGCTCGGCCTGCAGGCGGGCATCTCCCGCTTCAACGTGGAGTCCGCCGCGGAACTGGAGGTGATCGACGCCCTGGCGGGCGAGATGGGGACCGTGGCGCCCGTGAGCCTGCGCATCAACCCGGATATCGGGGCGCACACCCACGCGGGCATTACTACGGGCCTGGCGGAGAACAAGTTCGGCATCAACTACGAGCAAATGGACGGTGTGATGGACCTGGCCCTGGCCCTGCGTCACGTGAAGTACTGCGGGCTGCATTTCCACATCGGTTCGCAGATCCTGGACATGGGGGATTTTTCGGCGCTGTGCAACCGGGTCAACGAACTGGTCCGGCGCCTGCAGCGGGGCGGCCGTCCGGTGGGCGACATCAACGTGGGCGGTGGCCTGGGCATCAACTACCAGCACCCCAACCACCTGCCGGTGGCGGATTTCGCCGGATGGTTCGAGGTGTTCCGCCGGCATCTGAAGCTGCCCCAGGGTACGCTCGTCCACTTCGAGCCGGGGCGCAGCCTCGTCGCGCCCTGCGGCTCGCTTATCTGCCGCGTGCTTTACGTCAAGCAGGGCACCCACAAGCAGTTCGCCATCATCGACGGCAGCATGACCGAACTGGTGCGCCCGGCGATGTACAAGGCCTATCACCGCGTGGAGAACCTCACTTCGGACGAGCCGGAGGAAGTCTATGACGTGGTGGGCCCCGTGTGCGAGAGTTCCGACGTGTTCGTCAAGGAGTTCTCCATGGACAAGTGCCGCCGCGGCGACCTGGTGGCCATCCGCTCCGCCGGCGCCTACGGCGAGTCGATGGCCTCGCAGTACAACTGCCATCCCATCCCCGACGCCTTCTTCTACGAAGGGTAGCCGGCGGGTTTCCTAGGACATCCGGTCCCAGTCTTCGGTGCGGAGTTTCTCGATGCGCTCGAAGTGTTTCAGGTTGTGGGTGACGAGCGTCAGGTCTTCCGTCAGTGCCGTAGCGGCGATCAGCAGGTCGAAATCGTCGATCGGCTCTCCTTTCCGTTCCAGCTGCACCCGGAGGCGTGCATAACGCTCCAAGGCCGAGGTAATGGGGAGAATGCGGAACCGTTTGCAGACGAAGCCGATTTCCTGCAACTGCTTGGGCCGGCCGCCTTTGAAGGCGCCGACATACAGTTCCGCCAGGGTAATCTCGGAGATGCAGCAGTTGTGGAATTCGGCCTGGAAAATGCGCTCCTGGACGCGTTGGTTCCCTTTGAACATGTCGATGACAGCATTGGTGTCAAGCAGGTATTGTCTCACCATGTTTCCATCTCCTTTACGTTGTGGCGCCCACGGCGCAGTTCGTCTTCATATTCAACGGCGGACATCGTCCCGCCCCAGAGTTCCGGGTCGCCGCTGAGTTCGGCGAACGGTCCGGTGAACGGTCCGGTAAAGCACTCTTCTTCAGGCGTTTTTGACAGGATGACCTTGCCGTCCTCCGTGCGGATATCCAGGCTGTCCCGCTCGGAAAGGGACAACTCTTTCAGGATTCCGGCGGGGAGGATGATCCCCTTGCTGTTGCCGATTTTCAGAATCTGTGTCTTCGTCTTCATTTCAGCGTTTTTGCAAAGATAATAATTATAACATAGATTGATAATGGTTATAACATCTTTTTGCCGAGGCAAAAGGATAATTATGCTTTTTTTTGTAAATTAGCACCGGAAACGATAACCATTAAACTCTTTTTCGTCATGAAGATCCTCAAGCGTCTCACTGCAGCGGTGGCGGCCATCGCCCTGCTTTCATCCTGTTCTGTGCTGAAGAACATCACTACGAGTCCCACGTCGGCGGGCAGCAACACCGGATCGGCCATCCTGGCCTTGTACCGGGTGCTCAGCCAGACCGGCGCCATCGACCTCTCGAGCGTGATGAACGTCCTGAATATCGGCAAGATCCTCACCGGCGCCGGCATGCTGCCGGATGCCAGTCCGTCCTTTCTGAACAGCTTCACTTCCGGGCTTATCAGCGGCTCCGACAATATGATCAACAGCGGCAATGTCTCCGGCGTCATCGACGGCCTCAAGGCCTTGGCCGGGGTGGATTCCTCTGCCATCATGAAAGCCGTCGACGCGGCGAATTCCGGCATGACGCCCCAGCTGGCCGCCTCGGCGGTCGGCGTGCCACAGACCCTCTCCGGCCTGAATGACATCTTCGCCCTGCTGAAATAATTTTCGGGGATAATCCCCCGGTCGTTTTGGGGAAGGTCTCGGTTTCTCCGCCGGACCTTCCCCATTGTTGTTCGCCCGGCACGAACGTATTCTAACGGGTGCAAGTCCCCAGACCGCCCTGATAGTGGGAAGGTCACAGCCAAAGGCAAGGGTGTCCATCGCGAGGTGGAATCTGAAGGAAGCCGGCGGCA
>Ga0310691_10000797_pt1 | contig 54282 bp, 40 predicted proteins | sample 176DNAGHGlowgp2_FD_203887 | JGI IMG/M metagenome (GOLD analysis project Ga0310691, IMG submission 203887) | Sheep rumen microbial communities from Palmerston North, Manawatu-Wanganui, New Zealand - 1766 DNA GHGlow gp2 (v2) (version 2) | ecosystem: Host-associated > Mammals > Digestive system >... | reverse complement strand
ACTACCTGACCGAGAACTTCGAGTCGGGCAAGGGCGACTTCACCAGCAGAGGCGACGGCACATCCGTTTCCGTTGATACCAAGAATTACTACGACGGCAGCAGCTCGCTCAAGGCTTCCAACAGAGGTGACAACTGGCACGGCGCAGCTATAAAGCTCGATTCGTCCAAGTTCGTAGCTGGTCAGACCTACAGCATCAGCGCAGCAGGTCTCCAGCAGAGCGGCTCTTCCACAACTCTCAAGCTCTCCCTCGAGTACACATCAGGCGGCACTCAGGACTGGGCAGACGTTGCCAAGGAGACAGCCAAGAGCGGCGAGTGGACAAAGCTCGAGAACACATCGTTCACTATCCCCACAGGCGCTTCAGGCATGACACTCTACATCGAAGCGCCCGACAGCCTCACAGACCTCTGGATAGATTCACTCCAGATATCTGAAAAGGGCAAGTCCTCCTCCGTAAAGACAGGCGGCGGTACAGTTGAGGGCAGCACGTCCGTCATAGACCCGCCCGCTCCGACAGGACAGCTCAAGGGCGACTTCTGCACGGACAAGGTCATAAACACATTCGACCTCATCGCAGCAAGACAGGCTCTTCTCAGTTATATGTCAGGCTCAAACAAGAACATCTCAATGGAAGTTGCAGACGTTGACGGCGACGGCGCATTCGCAGTGAATGACCTCGTTGTTCTCTCGAAGTTCCTGCTCGGACAGATAAAGGAATTCCCGAAGTCGTCCGTTACAACGACTACAGCAGCTACAACTCAGGCTCCCGCAGCAACAACTACTTCCACAAGCGGCAGTTCATCTTCAGGCGGATTCACAATGGCAAGCATTGCAAACGATATTAAGACAAGCGCTCCCAACGGTTTCAATCAGAAGCGCGGCGGAGTTGACTACGGCAAGGTCGAGAAGGTAACATACCAGTCCAAGGACGCAGGCGGAAACAAGAGCATGAATGTTATCCTTCCCGCAGGCTACACCACAAGCAAGAAGTACCCCGTATTCTACGTTCTCCACGGCATCGGCGGAAACGAGGATTCAATGGTACAGATGGGTATGCAGACAATGCTCGGCAATATGCTTGCTGACGGTCTCTGCGAGCCTATGATAATCGTAAGCCTCAACATGGTAACAGGCGGCAGCGGCGGAAATATGTTCTCGCAGGAGTTCATGCGCCACAACGACCTCATACGTGAGGACATCAAGAACAGCGTAATGCCTTACATGGAGCAGCACTACTCCGTAGCAACAGGCAGAGAGAATACAGCTATCTCAGGCTTCTCACTCGGAGGCAGAGAGGCTCTCTACACAGGTATCACAGATTCCGCTAACTACGGCTACGTAGGCGGCGCTTGCCCCGCTCCCGGCATATTCCCGACAAGAGATATGTACATGGAGCATGAAGGCTCACTCAAGCAGGAGAGCCAGTTCAAGCCCTCCACAATGCCCTATCTCATCCTCATATCGGCAGCAGCTAACGACGGCGTTGTAGGCACATACCCCGAGAGCTACCACAAGGCACTCTCCAACAACAACGTTGAGCACCTCTGGAACGTTATCCCGCAGGGCGACCACGGAAACGCTACAGTTGAACCGCATATGTACAACTTCATGAGATATCTGTTCAAGGCTTAATAACACACAAAAAAAGAGTACCCGCGAGGGTACTCTTTTTTTGCTTATTCCAGCGGGAACGTTACCTGCCATTTGCCCTTTCTGTAATCAAGAGCCGTATAAAAATCGCCGTAAAGCGTGCAGTCCGCGAGCCTGTCGTACTCCACGGGTATCACGTACTCATAGCACATATCCGTGTGCTGAGCGTCAGACCAGTAGGTGAAGTCCTTGACCTCATCCTCGCTGACCACCTCGCCGCCGTCCCTGTCCACGAGGCTGACAAAGCCGTGGCTGTCCGTGTGGGAGTTGTCCTCATACCGCATGAGGACGTGAAGCTCACCGTCCACGTAGCCAATCGCGTCCATAGAGACGTTATCCGCAGGTCTGCATACGGGCTCGTCATTCGGCACAAGGAAGCGGAAATCACTGTAATCGGGCTCATCGCCAGAGTATGATGAATACCCACTGATATCGTCGCGGTGCATTGTCTCGGGCTCGGTCGGTATCGCCGACAAATCGGCTTCTATATCGCCCTTTGTCTCTTTCTTGCCGAGCAGCAGCTCACTCACCGAGAAGGTTATCTTCCCCTTGGGCATAGGACTTCCGTCCATAGTATTGAGCACGATAATGAAGTGTGCTGTATGCGTCTCCTCGTCGTACTCATCGAACTTGCAGCAGCCGCTCATATCGCGCCACAGATTGAGCCTGTAGCTGTCGTACAAGTCCCAGTCACCGTAGGGACACTCCCCTGTTGTGTCGCGCATGGTGAGGTATACCTCAGCCCTGCTGCCCTCGCGCTTTGCGGAGACGACTGTCATCTCTATGCCGTCGTCGGTGCAGGATTTCTGCACAGGCTTGAAATCCTGCGCAATCCGCGGCGAGATGCTGTAGAGCACATTATAAGCCTCATCCGAGCCGAACGCCGTCATCGCAGGCAGCGGACACGCTATCAGCAGCACAGCCGCAGCAGCTACCGCGACCCACGCCGTCCACCTGCGGCGTATTTTTCTTTTTGGCACCTCCACATCAAGGAAGCGCTCGTCAATGTTTCCCATTGCTTTTATGAATGTATCGGACCTCATATCAGTTCCTCCTTTTCAAGCCTTGTTCGCAGTCTTTTCCTCAGTCTGAGCAGCATAGACTTCACCTTGTTCTCCGAGAAGCCATGCGCCTGCGCAATCTCGGCGATCGGCTGAAAATACGTATATCGGCGCACAAAGACATTCCGCTCGGTATCGGTCAGCTCGGCAAGGAAGGAGTTGAGCTCGTCTGTGAGCAGCCGCTCATCGACATCGCCCTCAACGTCGTCCCTGTCAGATACGAGCCAGTCAGCGACCTCGTCGAGCACAACAATCGCCTCACCTGCTCCGCGCTTCTGAGCATTCCTGTGAATGAGCATATTTATACTGATGTTGCGGGTGACCCGAGACAGGAACAGCCGCAGACATTTCGGCTCATACGGAGGTATAGACCTCCACGCCCTGAACCACGTATCATTCAGCGCTTCCTCTGCGTCGGAGCTGTCGTGCAGTATGCGCCGCGCGACTGAGCCGCAATACGCCGCATATTTCTGCCGCATCTCGGCTATGGCATTTTCATCGCGTTCAAGAAAAAGCGCGATTATTTTTTCGTCGTCCATGTTTGACCTCCCTGCTGATTCAGATGCATCTGAAAAACTAATACCCAAAAGCGACTGCCCGCGTTGCATGAAAAAGAGATTTTTTATATTATACTATTTATAGAGCAGCAAGTCAACGCGGCACGGTCTGATATACGCTTTGTATTATTTCTCTTCCGTTTTTCCAACTCGTTATAAATTTTTGATTCAAAATATCACGGAGTGTAAATATCACAAACTGTATAAACAGTCCCGAATCAACAAAAAATCATCATTTTCTGCTCATTTTCATAATATTTGATTCATAATTTGTGCGCTGTGTACAAAGTAGCGCTCTGTTTTTTGTCGTTTGCAAACTGTATAATTATCCTTTTTGTATTGCTTTTTTTGGAAATCTGTGGTATAATAATATCAACAAAAGGAAATCCGATTGGGAGGTGCTCTTATGAAAAAGAATCAGATAATTGCTACTATCATAACAGCTGTAATGACTATAACAGCAGCAACAACAACAACAGCTATGACAGCTTTCGCAGGTTCTGCTACAGGCACAACAGCAGCGTTTACAGAGTACGACCTCGAGGGCCTTGACCCCAACATGGCAGAGACCAAGCCCACACTGGCGCTCAGCCGCATAGAGCTTCCCATAAACGTAGCTCAGGAGAACCCCGTTCAGGCTATAAAACTCACAGTTACAGGTGCTAACAGAAAATACGCTACAACAGGTCTCCACATCGGATACGACGAGCGACTCACAGCAGTAGCTGACGAATACGGCGATATCGCAGAGATAGGCCCCGCAGGCGCTAAGCTCATGAGAGACCAGAAGGCAAGCAGCCGCAATGATTTCTTCCTGACAACAGGCGCGGCTTCTGACCACGGCAAGGACGGCGTCCTCTGGACAATGAACTTCCAGCTTCCCGAGAATATCGAAGTCGGCGACGAGTTCCCGATAGAGATACTCTACAGAAATATCGACGGTACAAGCGACCTCTTCTCGAGCAGCCGCGACGACGACGCAAGCAAGCTCATGCAGGCTTGGGTTTTCACAAACGGTATAGAGCAGGGTTACATCAGAATAACAGAGGCTGAGATCGAGGAAGAGGAGCTTCCCGAAGAGCCCGTTATCGAGGAAAAGCCCATAGTTGAAGAGCCCGAAGAAGAAGAGCTCATGCTCGGCGACGTAAACGGTGACGAAACAATCAACGCGACTGATTCTTCCTGCATCCTCTCCACATACGCACTCCTCCAGACAGGTCAGAACGTGGAGCTCACACCCGCTCAGATGAAGGCTGCCGACATCAACCGCGACGGCAGAGTTGACGCTAAGGACGCTACAGACGCCCTCCGCTACTACTCCTACCTCTCCACAGGCGGCACACTCGAGTTCATGGATTTCCTCGCACAGTAAAAACACAATAAACATGATAGTTCAACCTCCTCTAACACATAAAAAAATCGGAAGGCACAGACATAAGCCTTCCGATTTTTTGTTGTAAATAATGCAGCAGGCTGCCCGAATCCGAGCAGCCTGTTCTGTTTTTATGTATCCTTGCCCGCAAGGAGGAAGTCCTTGAAGCCGAGCGTTCCGCCCGTTGAGAGGTACGCGTAGTATCTGAGTATGTCAGACGCGTCCTTCGCGTTGAGCTGACCGTCTCCGTTGACGTCCGCAGCCGCGAACAGCTCATCGGTCATGTCCTCGGGAACTCCGCCAGTCGAATATACAGCATAGATAATGAGCACCCTTGAAGCGTCCTTCGCGTCGACCTTGCCGTCGCCCGTCGGGTCGCCGAATCCGCGCTCGTCAGCGGGCTGAGTCTGCGTTGTAGTCACAGGCTCAGTAGAGGTAGTCGCCGTCGTGGTCGTTTCAACAGTCGTAGTCGCGGACTCCGTCGCCGTCGTGGTAGTCTCGGCAGTCGTAGTCGTTGACTCCGTCGCCGTCGTGGTAGTTTCGGCAGTCGTAGTCGTGAACTCCGTCGCCGTCGCGGTAGTTTCGGCAGTCGTAGTCGTGGACTCCGTCGCCGTCGCGGTAGTTTCGGCAGTCGTAGTCGTGGACTCCGTCACTGTCGTGGTAGCTTCGGTAGTCGTAGTCGTGGACTCCGTCACTGTCGTGGTAGCTTCAGCAGTCGTAGTCGTTGACTCCGTCGCCGTCGCGGTAGTTTCGGCAGTCGTAGTCATGGACTCCGTCGCTGTCGTAGTAGCTTCGGTAGTCGTAGTCGTGGACTCCGTCACTGTCGTGGTAGCTTCGGCGGTTGTAGTCGTTGACTCCGTCGCTGTCGTAGTAGCTTCAGTAGTCGTAGTCGTGGACTCCGTCGCCGTCGCGGTAGTTTCGGCAGTCGTAGTCGTAGTCGTTACCGTGGTCGAATTCGGCTTCTCGGTCGTCGAGGTAGTCGTCGACGAAGTGGTCGATGACGAGGTCGTACCCGTCGGAGCCGTATTAATCGTGCCCGTTGTCGACGATGACGTCGTTGATGACGAAGTCGCCGCGCTCGTTGCAGTCACAGGAGCAGTGCTCGCAGTCGATGTCGTTGTCGGAGCCGCAGCAGCTGTCGTGGTCGCAGTTGTGACCGCAGCCGTAGTCGTTTCAGTCGTAGTAATAATAGTAGTTGTGGTCGATATAGGCGCCGCAGTCGTCACGGTAGTGGTCGGCACGGTCGTGACAGTAGTCGGTATAGTTGTAGTTGTTGTCGGTACAGTTGTAGTCGTTGTTGTGGTCGTAGTAGGCGCCGCAGTCGTAGTAGTTGCCGTTGTCGTAGTAGTTGTTGTAGTAGTAATTGTCGTGGTGGTAGTAATTGTCGTTGTAGTAGTAGTTGTTGTCGTCGTTGTGGCAGTCGTCGAAGCGGTCGTGGTAGTGCGCGGCTGAACAGGATATTCCGCCGACGCGCTGCCCGCATAGTTGCCCTTGAAGGTCACAGCCAGCCTACCCACGCCCGATTTATAGCCGTTATCGTATTCGAGCACATAATCCGTGCCCTCAGCGAGAGCCTTGCCGTCGACGAGCACCTCCACCGCAGGAGCGCTGTCGTCGAAGCCGTCGTGTGTGACCTTGATAACAGGCTTGACCCCCGTTTCCGAGAGCTCGAGCGGAGCTATCGTCACAGGTACAGAGCCTGCCGCCGAGCCGCTGTGCTGCGAGTCGGACTTGATATTGAAGCGAACTGTGTACTTGCCTGCATTCACGGCAGTCGGAATCTCCGCGCTGTAGGTCACGCCGTCGAGGCTGTAGCTTATCTCGCCGCCAACCGCGCTGCCGCCCGTGACGAGCTGCTGAGCAGTGCCGTTATAAGTCAGTGAAGCCGCCTTGGGCTCGGTGAATTTGAGCTCCGCCTCGGTTATCTTCCACTCACGGCTGTAGACGGGCGCAAAGCTGTAATTCGCCTTGTCAGCGCCGCTGACGACAGCCTCCGCCTTGTATTCACCGACATTCACAGCCTTGTTGTTCTTGATTTCGAGCTTGACGTCGTCGCCGTTGACAACGCCCGCAAGCTCGGCATTTACAGCCTTCTCCGTGCCGTCATAGACGAACTCCTCCGCCTCGTCCCATTTTATCTCAAGGCTTCTCGGCTCCACGCGGAGAACAGACTTGTGGTCGAGCACGATGTTGTAATTCTCGGCGGTAAGCCCTGCATCAAAGGTCAGGTCGTAATCGCCGACGGGCTTGTACTGCTCATAGGAGGTGACGAGCTTGGGAACGCCGATGATGACCGACAGGTCATCGCCCGCGGCAAGTCCCTCCGCACGTACAACGCCCTCAGCGGGTATCTCGCCGTAGGATATGGTCATATTTTCGGGATATACGCTGAGGTCAGCCTTTTCAATCGTCCAAGCCATGCTCGCGTACTCGTCGGAAACGGTGTAGTTGCTGTCGGAGAGAGCGGTTATCTTCGCGGTATAGCTTCCCGCTTTAGTTGCCTTGTAGCCCTCAAGCGTCGCCTTGACCTCGTCGCTGCCGACAACTCCCGATATCTTGGGAGTCAGCTGCTTCTCTGTGCCGTCATAGGTGAAGCTGAACTGTGTCCCCCAGAACACGCTCACAGGCTTTGGGTTGACGGTCAGCGTCCCCGCCGTCACAGCAACGTCATAATTCACGAAATCAGGGAGCTTCGGGTTTATCTCATAAGTGCCGACGGGACTGTACTGCACGCAGTCGGTTTCGTAAGCGAATATGTCCATAAACGCCGCCTCATCACTGGCAGTCAGCCCCTCATAGGCGACTTCAACCTTCGTCGGAGGCGCCTCGCCATAGGTCAGCTCAATGTTCGCGGCTGTGACCTTGAGCGGCTTCTTCTTGACCGTCAGCTTTGCCTTGTTCACGGTATAGGTATAGTCGGAGGTCGCGGGGAGCACACCGCCGAGCTCGTATTCTCCCGCATTCCCGCCGTTCTTGTAGGAGGTCACAGCGTCGACCTCCGCAGGGAAGAGCGCCTTGTCAGCCTCACATAGCCCCGTGTACTTGACCTTCACCTTGCCCGAGAATGCGTCCCCGTAGGTGACAGCCTCGTCCGCGAAGGTCGCTGTGAGCTGTGCAGGCACGATAAACAGCGGCACTTCAAGAGTTTTCGCGTTGAAATTGGCAGATTCGTGCTGATTTGCGATGACCTTGTACTCTCCGCAGTGCACAGGCGCCTCGGAGAGCTCGGTATACGTGCCGTCGCTATTCTTACTGAACCACTGATATTCGAGCACAACATCACTGTCGATATTGTTAGTGATGAGGTACTTATACATTTTCGACTCGGGAGATGTACCCGTGTATACGTATCTGATGTACGGGTCAGCACCCTCGAGGTCAAGGAAGGGAGTACGCTTCACAACGGTGAGCGTACCGAGCTCATATGTGAAGGACTTGCCCGCGAACGCCGATTCATCGAAGTTCACGGTTATCGGATAGGTTCCTGCAGGCGTCGCTGTTTCGGCAAGCGACGCATCATAGCAGTTCACCTTGACCGCACTCTTCACAGCCGCCTTCTCATCTGCCGAGATATCGCCGCTCACCTGTATATCGAAGTCAGCGGGCTCCTGATAAATGACAGTCGTATCGGGAATCTTTATCGTTATCGCGGAAGATGTGACCTTGAAGTAAACGGGCTCGGTCGCTATCTCCTCATAGTCCTCGGCAGCAGGCACTCTCGCGATGACATAGTAGCTGCCCGCCGCAGTCGGAGCTCCCGCGAGAGGCGTGTCGTCCGAAGCCCTATAGTACGTGAATACGGGCTCGCCGTACTTCGCAGCCGCAGTCGGCACGGACGGCGTCTCGCCCTCCTTCCAGTCGGATATCTTCAGCGGAGCTGTCCACGAGTTCTCCTTCTGCAAGGGAACGCCCGCCTCCGCTATGACCTTCGCCTCAAGCGCGGCGATATCGAGCTCATAGCTGTTCACGGGGACAGCCATGACCTCGCTCGTGTTCCTGCGTTTTGAGTCGAGGCTGTAATAGAACTTGCCGCCGACGCAGTACAGTCCGTACACGCGCGAGGTCGCCTCCTGCTCGGAGGTGATATGCATGAGCTCTATATAGTGACCGTTGTGGTAGGAGTAGACCGCCTTCGGAGTCGAAAAATAGAGGATATCGTTGATAACTACGGGGATAACGTAGCTGTCGCCCCATACATAGTCGGGCTTGTCGACAACGTCCCACTCCGCGAGCGAATTGTCGAGCTTCTCGGTCAGGGGCGAGCTTGTCGCGGTATGAGTCGCTCCGTTGTAGTCGTAGAGCATGAACTGCACGTCGACCTTGTCCCCCATAAGAGCGAGCCACTTGTTCTGATAGCGCTGTATCGGCTTTTCCGTGTCGCGCCAGAACGCTCCGCTGAACGTCGTCGGCACATCTACATTGTAAATATCGTTCCTGAAGCTGTCCAGCCAGTCAGTGGAGGTATGCTTCGAGGTCGTTGTCGACAGCTCGCTGACTGTCGCCAGAAAGTTTTCGTGCTTGACATAGCCCTTGTAGCCGTAGTAGAGGTCGTCCCACGTAGCGTCGACGAAGTACCAGTTATCGCCTATCTTTACGGAATTCCACGCGTGACCGAGAGTCGCGCTCGTGGTCAGCTTCGTCGGGACTCCGACCTTGTTCATGAGCATGGCGTAGAGATTGGCGTAGCCCTCGCAGACCGCCATGCCGTTCTTGAGCATACCGTATGCGGAGAACTCCTCGCCGTCGGGACGCGTCACCTCACCCAGCATAGCGGGATAGTCATAGTCGAAGTTCGAGGCGATGTACTCGTGGAAGTAGAGCGCCTTCTCCTCGTCCGACCAGCTCGCCTTCACGGGAGCGGCAATGTCGTCGAGCATAGCCTTGTATTCGGCGCATTTCGCCTCATACTCGCTGTCCTCAAAGCGGTAGTCTATCTCGATAGCGTCTGCCACAGGATTATAACCTACCGAATCATTGAGCGTACCTATGCTGACCTCGAAGCAGCAGCGCACGTAGTTGTATATCGCGATGAAGGAATCGACATTATCATTTGTCATGTCAAGTCCCGCAGCACCGTAGCTGACCAGCGGCTCATGTGCCGCGATAGCACGGTAGGTAGCCTCCGCAGCCTTGGCGCTCTCCTCGGCTGTCAGAGTACCAACAGCCCCGATGAAGGAGAAGTCGGGCACCTCGGGAGGCTCGGCGGCGCGGGTCACCGAAGTCGGCAGCGGCAGTTCCATCGCGGCGATACATACCGCCGCGGCAGCAGCCGTCATTTTTTTCAGCGTTTTTGTCATTTCCATGCATTTCACCCTTTCAGTACATCGGGAGCCATACAGCATTTTCAACATAAAATCATCCCGATATAAATACCTGATTGTATCATAACACAATTATATAACACACGTCAATTAGCATACTGCATTAATATTATATGTAGTATATGGTCAAAATCACAAAGAATAGGGATATTTCGGCATTTTCGAGCCTCGAACGCCGAATGCCGTGTTTTGTCAAAAGAAAAATAAAGTACATTTTATCCACCATTTTTGCAAATATTGGGTTGCGGGGTAGAGAAAACAGATATATAATTTATGGTGAGGTATTGCGGGTGTAATGTAGGCTTATTACTATCCGCAGGAATCGAAATACATTTAAGGAGTTGATTCATAATGAAGCTGACAAGAACCTTTTCTGCCGCAGTCTCCGCAGTTATGTTCGTTACATCTTCCGTTGTCGCTGTTCCCGCATTTGCTGCGGATAACGGCGAGATGCGCAGTATGTCAACACTCGAACTCGTCGAGGATATGGGAATCGGTATCAACCTCGGCAACACAATGGAAGCCACAGGCGATTGGATAAACAAGGACGGTACCGCCACTGTCACCGACTTTGAAAAGTCATGGGGAAGCCCCGAAATAACCAAGAAGATGATACAGGGCTATTCCGACGAAGGCTTCGGCGTGCTCAGGATACCCGTTGCATGGTCGAACCTCATGAAGGACGACGGCACATACACCATCGACAAGAACCTGATGAAGCGCGTTACTCAGATAGTTGACTGGACGCTCGATACAGGTATGTACGCTATCGTCAATATCCACTGGGACGGCGGCTGGCTCGAAGATATGCCGACCAAAGAGGACGAGTGCATGAAGCGCTACGAGCATATGTGGGAGCAGATAAGCGAGAACTTCGCTGATTACGGCGACCACCTCATGTTCGAGGCTCAGAACGAAGAGCTTGGCTGGAACGTCATCTGGAACCAGTACTCAAATCAGGGCGACAAGGAGAAGTCCTATGCCCTCGTTAACAAGGTGAACAAAAAGTTCATCGACACCGTAAGAGCAAGCGGTTCCAACAACTCGTACCGCCACCTGCTCATCTCGGGCTACAACACTGACCTCAATCTCACCTGTGACCCTCTGTTCGAGATACCCTACGACCCCGTAAACAGGCTCGCAGTTTCGGTACACTACTATATCCCCTCCACGTTCGCTATCCTCGAAGAGGACGCAGACTGGGGCAAGGCTGCTTATTCATGGGGCTCCGCCTCAGAAAAGGCTGAGCTCGAGAAGAACCTCGATAAGGTAAAGGCTACATTCTATGACAAGGGCGTGCCCGTTATCATCGGCGAGTACGGCTGTCCGACCAAGAACAAGGACGAAAGCTCTGTACGCGACTACCTCACGTCAGTATGCCGCGAGGCGTGCGAGCGCAACCTCTGCCCCGTGCTTTGGGATACTCCCGTAGGCGGTCACTACGACCGCGGCACCTGCAAGCTCAAGGACACTCAGCTTAAGGCTAACTTCGCGGATATCGTTTCCAAGAACTTTTCCGCAGGCAGCAGCGATGGCCCGACTCCCTCGGGCGACGGCACTGTTTACTTCCACGACACCTTCGAGTCAGGCGCTCAGGGCTGGACAGGCAGAGGCGCCGCAAGCGTGACCTCTTCCTCCGATAAGGCATTCGAGGGCAGCAAGTCCATCTACGTTGACGGCAGAACATCTGCGTGGAACGGCGGCTCCAAGGAGCTCGGCAGCGACTTCGAGGCAGGAAAGTCTTACAGCTTCAGCGCTAACGTATGCTACGACAGCGGCGGAAGCGAGGATACCTTCTTCCTCAAGATACAGTACAAGGACGCAAGCGGTACCACAAGCTATGACGGTATAGCAGAGGCTACAACAATGAAGGGCACATGGGTACAGCTCGCAAATACAAATTATACCATACCCTCAGGTGCTACAGACGTCGTTCTCTACGTTGAGACCGAGGACAGCACCAACAGCTTCTACATCGACGACGTTACAGGTGCTTCCGCAGGCACAGTCATCAAGGGCTCGGGCGGAACAAAGCGCCTTGAGTACGGCGACCTCAACTACGACGGCAGGATAGATATCTTCGACGTTGTACTCGAGCGCAAGGCTGTACTTGGTACACTCACTGACGATATGGCTCTCAAGGCAGCCGATATCGACGGCGTGGACAAGATAAACGTAACAGACCTCGTTCTCCTCTATGAATTCGTTATGGGCAAGATAAAGACATTCCCCGAGCGCCCCGAGCCTCCCAAGCCCGACAATAAGTGGGACGACTACAAGGAGACCGCTTCGGCGCAGTCTATCGACTTCTACAAGAACTCGATATGCAGCATGGGCAACACCTACCGCCTCACAAAGAAGCTCGAAGCAGCTGAGAGCGGCAAGGGTCTGACTCTTGCATACATCGGCGGCTCTATCACCGAGGGCAAGAACTACAGCACTCCTTTCACAAACTACATAAAGAACACCTTTGCAAAGGGCAGCTTCAAGGAGATAAACGCAGGTCTCTCGGGCACATCGTCCGTTGTAGGTCTGGTTCGTGCAGAAAAAGAGGTTTGCAGCCAGAATCCCGACATCGTCGTTATCGAGTTCTCCGTAAACGACCACGAGGGTATCGCTTACAAGAAGTGCTTCGAGTCACTTATCAGAAAGTTCCTCGAAATGCCCAATGAGCCCGCAGTTATCGCGCTCATCACTCGCTCCAAGGGCGGCTACTCCAGCCAGAAGCAGATGGAGGCTTCGGGCAAGGCTCTCGATATCCCGATAATCAGCATGGACAACGCCCTTACAAAGGCATTCAACAGCAAATTCCTCCAGCCCGGCGACTACTTCGCTGACGAGTACCACCCGCACGCTAAGGGCGGTCAGCTCGTGGCAGACTGCATGGCTTACTACGTTCGTCAGGCAATGAGAACGGAGAACCGCTCCGATTCCTACACTATCCCGAACAAATCCGCATACGGCTCTGAATACTGGACCTGCTACAACGCAGACCCGACAAAGGACCTCCAGAACTTCAACGCAGGTTCCTTCACAAGAGGTACTGGCTATGGCAAGCTCCCCTACGGTTATACCGCAAACGGCGGCAGCGCCATGACGTTCAAGACAACAGGCAAGGGTCTCATCATCGTATTCAAGGCTAACTCAAACAACATGGGCAGCGTTGACGTTACGGTAAACGGCAAGACCACCAAGGTAAACGGCGTAAAGCAGTATACATGGGGCGGTCCTGACGCAGAGATAGGCTACTTCCAGGAGACCAGCGGCGAGCTGAACGTTTCCATCAAGCCCAACGGCAGCTTCACTATCTGGGGTCTCGGCGTTATCAAGTAAGACGCACTGAGACTGCAAAGAACAAACAAAGGCAGTACAGCTTCATCGGCTGTACTGCCTTTTATTTGTATCCGCCCGAAGGCAGACAAAATAAAAGAGCGTTCCTGTCGGAACGCTCAATCTCACGTAGTACAATTAGTTAGCTCTTTCAACCTTACCAGAACGCAGGCATCTTGAACAAGCGTAGATATGACAAGGAGTACCCTTGACGATAGCCTTAACACGCTTTACATTAGGCTTCCATGTTCTGTTTGTACGTCTGTGTGAGTGGGAAACCTTGATACCGAAAGTAACTCCCTTTCCGCAGATATCACATTTTGCCATCAGGCTGCACCTCCTTATTGATCTTCGCTTCAAATTAAGCAACGTGATTATTATATCATATCCTTCAGAAAAATGCAAGCCTTTTTTAAAAAAAATCCGAAATTTTTTTATTCGACCGTAAATTTGCTTTTTAGACTTGAAAAATTAGTCCATTTGTTGTATAATAAATAATGTGTAACTTTGTCCGCGCGCAAAGCAAGGTCAAAGAGTTAAAAATTATAACGGAGTGCTTATGGATAAATTCGATACCCTACAAATATTTCTGAAATATTTCTCACGCATACTCATGCTGCTGCTCGTCATGCCGCTGACAAGCTCTGCCCGCGGACTCGTGGCGAAGTGGATGGGCGACGATACCTCGGAGCGCGAGGGACGCATCACGCTCAACCCCACCGCTCACCTCGACCCTATCGGCGCGATACTGATATTCCTCATCGGATTCGGCTGGTCAAAGCCCATGCCGATACAGTTCAGCCGCATGAAGAACCAGAGGCTGGGCATAATCCTCGTCTCGCTGACGGGACCTGTCAGCCACTTCCTCTCCGCGATAGTCTGCAAGCTGATAATAAACACAATCGACATCTTCGCAAACGTCAACGACGACAAGATATCTCCGCTTTGGGCGTTCATGTTCGTACTCAGCATCATCGCCAACATCAACGTATGCCTCGGCGTCATCAACCTGCTGCCACTGCCTCCTATGGACGGCTTCATACTGCTGTACCAGTTCGCGGGGCGCAAGTTCCACAGCTGGTATCACGCGAACTATCAGATAGTGAATCAGGTATCAACGGTGATCCTCTTCGCGCTGTTCTTCATAGACGACCTCACGCGCGGACGCATCGACCCGCTCGGCTGGATAATCACATTTGCCGATATAGCCCTGTCGATAGTCGCAAAGCTGCCGTTCATTCTGCTCGCGCTGGCAGGCTTGATAAAGTGATATGGAAACGATAAATTACAAGCTCGACGTCTACGAGGGTCCGCTCGACGTCCTGCTCGCACTGATAACCAAGCACAAGCTCAATATCTGCGACATCGAGATATCCAAGCTGCTCGAGCAGTACCTCCTCTTTATCGAGGAGTGCCACAAACAGGACCTCGAGCTCGCGGGTGAATTCCTCGAAATGGCGGCAAGGCTCGTCTATATCAAGACGGCGGCACTGCTCCCGCAGCCCGAGGAAGCCGAGCAGATGAAGAAGGAGCTCGAGGGAGCTCTCATCGAGCTGTCGCTGTGCAAGGAGGCTGCAAGAGTCCTCGCGGAGCGCAACATAGGCAGCGACATCTTCGTGCGCGAACCCATGGAAATAGAGGCAGACATGACCTATACGCTCGTCCACGAGCCCGAGCGTCTCGTGCAGGCGTACTCCGCGATATCAAACAAGAAGCTCCGTCCCGATACGCAGAAAACGCGTATCGAGAGCAAGATAAATTCAGTCGTGAAGCGCAGGATAGTGCCTGTGCTGACAAAGGTAGTGCATATCCTCCGCGAGCTGTACAATACGGGCGAGGTCTACATGGACAAGCTCTATGAGGGCGTGACCGACCGCTCCGCAAGAGTGGCGACATTCCTCGCAGTGCTGGAGCTGACGCGCTTCGGCAGGATAACTATCAGCGAGGACAACACTATCATATTCTTCAAGGGTGAAATGGAAAGAGAGGGACGCAAAAAGTGGAGATCAAAGAAAAACTCGGCGCAGTAGAGGCTATCCTCTTCGCGAGCGGCGAGCCTGTGGAGCTCTACCGTCTTTCTCAGGCAAGCGGCATAGACGTGGGAGCACTCCCGCAGCTGATAAGGCTGCTCAACGAGCGCTACGACGACTGCAGCAGCGGCATCACGATAAAGAAGCTCGACAGCAGCTATCAGATGTGTACCCGCGAGGAATACGCCCCGCAGATACGCGCCGTGCTTGAAACAAAGAAGAATACCCCGCTCTCGAATGCGGCTATGGAGGCGCTGACCATCATCGCCTACAATCAGCCCGTATCGAAGAGCTTCGTTGAGAATGTCAGAGGCGTTGACAGCTCGTCCGTCGTCAACAACCTCGTCGAGAAGGGTCTCGTCGAGGAGGCAGGACGTCTCGACGTCCCGGGCAAACCTATAGTATACAGGACAACTCCCGTTTTTCTCCGAACATTCGGGCTCAGCTCGATAGACGAGCTCCCGCCGATAGGAGGCAAGACAGGCGACCCGCTCGAGGATGACCAGCTCCCGCTCGATTTCAGCGGAAAGGCTGACGAGGATGTCCCCGAGGATGAGACTGCGGAAGCTCCCGCCGATACTCCCGATGAGGAGGACGAAAACGTCGGACTGACCGACTAAACTACGAAAGGAGAACGGCAGGAATGCTCGTACTGAAAATTCTTCTGTGGATACTTCTTGCCGTTTTGGGCATTATCGTGCTGATACTGTGCCTGCCGATACGGGGAGCGGTCAGCTACATCGACAATAAGCTCACCTACAGCGCGCACTACTCGGTGATACTGCTTTACAATTCCGACAAGAAGGGGCTCGTCCCGCTGATACTCAAATGGAAGAAGAAGCGCGACGAGAAGAAAAAAGCCAAGGAGGAAGCGGCGAATGCCGCGAGCACTCCCGAGCTGCACGAGGAGCCGCCCGCCGATACGGTGAGCGAGCCTCCCGCGGAGAGCCCCCCTCCCCCCGAGGAGAAGCCCCCGCAGACAGCCGAGGAGGTCATGCCCGAGGCTGAGGAAGCTCCGCCGCCTGCGGACGACCCGTTCGACGACATCGACGAGCCGCTCGAGGAGGAGAGCTCCAAGAAAAAGAAGAAGAAAAAGGAAAAGCCGCCGAAAACGCTTATCGAGAAGATAGACTTCGTGCTCGACATCGTCCGCGCGGCAGACCGTCCGATACTTCGCATATTCAAGGGCGTGAAGCTGTACGAGCTGTACATCGACTTCATCATCGCCAACGAGGACGCGTACAAATGCGCGCTCAACTACGGCAGGATAAGCGGAGCGCTGTACAACGTGCTCGCGTGGCTGAGCGTGCTGTTCAACGTCAAGCTCAAAACTATCGACATCAACCCAGGCTTCGCAGTTGACAAGTCGCGCTGGGACGCGGCGGGAAAAGTGAAGTTCCGCCCGATAACCGCTGTTGTTGCAGGAATAGGGCTCCTGCTGACATATCTGTTCAAGTTCCTGATACCAGGCGTATTGCAGGACAGAAAACTGAGAAAACAAGCCGCAAGGCAGAAATGAGGAATAAACTATGGATAACAAGAAGACACCCGTACACGAAATACTCGGCATCTCTATCGACAAGATAAGGGAAATGGCTGACGTCAATGCTATCATCGGCGAGCCTCTCGCTCTCGCGGATGGCACAACTATCATACCCGTTTCAAAGATTTCCTACGGCTTTGCTTCGGGCGGCTCCGACCTCCCCTCCAAGTACGACAAGGACCTCTTCGGCGGCGGAGCAGGCGCAGGCGTGAGCATCAAGCCCGAGGGCTTCCTCGTTATCTCGCCCAACGGCGAGGCTAAGATGATAGGCATGGAGACTACGAATGACCCCATTTCCAGCGCTATCAACTCCGTACCCTCACTCATCGAGAAGGTACAGGACTTCCTCGCAAAGAGGAAGGGCGAATCCGACGAAGACGGCGATGTCGTCATCAGCGACTGATTCATAACGCTCCCCTTTTCCGCATATCATTGAGCAGTAACACCCTTACTGCGGAGGTATGCGTATGAAAAGGATAGTATCTGCTTTTACTGCGGTCCTGCTGACAGCGGGACTGCATTTTCCTGTTGCACACGCGGAGGAGGCTCCCGATGTCGCGGCAAAGGCGGCTGTAGTCGTGTCCGCAGACACGGGAGAGATAGTGTACTCGCACAACAGCGGCGAGAAGCTCCCCATGGCGAGCACGACCAAGATAATGTCAGCCCTGCTCTGCATAGAGAGCGGGAATCTCGACGAGCCGTTCGTTGTCGACAGCGGGGCTATACACGTCGAGGGCTCGTCTATGGGCTTGCAGGAGGGCGACATCGTTACGAAGTATGCCCTCTGCTGCGGAATGCTGCTGCCGTCGGGAAACGACGCCGCAAATGCTGCCGCAGTCCGTATCGCGGGGAGCACTGAGAAATTCGCGGAGCTGATGAACGCCCGCGCGCAGGAGCTCGGGCTCGGCAAGACGTATTTCGTCACGCCGTCGGGACTTGAGAGCGTCGGACACGGCTCGTCCGCCTATGATATGGCACTGCTCGCGTCGGAGGCTCTGAGGAACCCGATTTTCCGCGATATATGCTCCTCAGAGAGCATCAAGCTCGAATTCGGCAACCCGCCGTACACGCGCTGGCTGCGCAATACGAACAAGCTGCTGTCGATGTACAGCGGCACATACGGCGTAAAGACGGGCTTCACTGATGAGGCGGGGCGCTGTCTGGTGTCGGCGTGCGAGCGCGGAGGCAAAAACCTCGTCTGCGTGACGCTCAACGACCGCAGCGACTGGAACGACCACATGGCTATGTACGACTACGCCTTCGGGCAGGTACACACGGTCGAGCCAGAGCTGCCGCAGGATATCACGCTCCCGCTCGCAGGGAGCACAAACGAATGCATTCACGTTCGTGCCGAAGCTCCGCCCGAGCCCGTAACGGTGCTCTCCGCGGACAGGGACGAACTCACATATACCGTCATATCGCCGCCGTTCGTGTACGCTCCCGTGAGTGAGGGCGACGAGCTCGGCGAGCTCAGCATCAGCTATGGCGGACACGAGATAAGGCGGATTGCCCTGTGCGCCGCCGAGGACGCGGAGTATAAGTCCGCGCCAGCAAAAAAGAAGAAAAAATCGCTGTTTTTCAGAAAGTGAAGGATAAACGTGGAAAAGATAAGGATACAGAAAATGATAGCCGACAGCGGCTACTGCTCCCGCCGCAAGGCTGAGGAGCTCATCTCGCGCGGAAAGGTCAAGCTGAACGGTCACCCCGTCAAGCTCGGCGACAAATGCGGCTTCAAGGACATCATCACCATAGACGGCGAGCGCATCTATATGCCGCGCAAGAAGAACCTGCTCTACATAATGATGAACAAGCCCCGCGGCTACGTAACGACCGTATCAGACGAGCTCGACCGCCGCTGCGTTATGGACCTGCTCGACGGCGTCGAGGAGCGCGTCTATCCCATAGGACGGCTCGACCGCAACTCCGAAGGACTGCTCCTGTTCACCAATGATGGCGACTTCGCGAACAGCATAATGCACCCGAGCCGCCACGTTTCCAAGACGTACAGGGTAACGGTGCGCCCCGATATCACCGACGACCAGCTCGTGCAGCTCTCCGAGGGCATCGACATCGACGGCAGAAAGACCATGCCCGCGTCGGTAGTGGTAAAGGAAAAGGAGCAGGGACGAGTTGTCCTGCTCATCACAATAAAAGAGGGCAGAAACCGCCAGATACGCCGAATGTGCGAGGCGGTAGGACTTGAAGTTGCCCGTCTGCGCCGTATCAGCATAGGTCCTGTCAAGCTCGGTATGCTCAAGCCCGGAACATGGCGCGAGCTCACCGCGGAGGAGCTCCGCGCGCTGAGGACTGCCATAGGAAAGGGCAACTGATATGCTCGAGATACAGGAGAGATTCGACACCGCAGGCTATGAGCACATCATCGCCGCGGCTGGTATAAACAACGTCCACATCACCGAGGCGCTCGACGGCAGTACGGCTATCGGCTTCATCGCCTATGCCTACGAGGCGGAGCGCACCGTCGTGTACGACTACGACGACGGCGGCGACCTCATGCTCTGCGACGGACTTGTGCGCTCGGTCATGCTGAAAAGTGCCATGAAGGGCATAGAGACTATGACGTTCGAGCTGCCCGATACAGGCAAGCTCGCGAGCCTCGTGAAGCTGCACTTTCTCGCGGAGGGAAGCAATGTCTGCAAGAACATCGACGGCTTCCTCAACGCCTGCGAGCACTGCAAAAAATAAGCAAACCACCAAAGAAAGGAGCGTTTGGAATGCCTATACGCATATCCTCAGAATTACCCGCGTTCAAAACGCTTGGAGAAGAAAATATTTTCGTTATGTCCAAGGAGCGTGCCGAGCATCAGGATATCCGCCCGCTCAAGGTCATAATCCTCAATATAATGCCGAAGAAGATAGAGACTGAGTGCCAGCTGATGCGCCTCCTCAGCAACACGCCGCTTCAGGTCGATATCGACCTCCTGCAAATGGCGTCGCACGTATCGCGCAACACCTCGCACCACCACCTTGAAGCCTTCTACAAGACCTTCGACGAGATAAAGGACTCCCGCTATGACGGAATGATAGTCACGGGAGCTCCCGTAGAGCTCCTCGAATACGAGCAGGTCGACTACTGGGACGAGATAACCACGATATTCGAGTGGTCAAAGACACACGTATTCTCGACTCTGCACATCTGCTGGGCGGCTCAGGCGGGACTGTACTACCACTTCGGCGTTCCGAAGTACCCGCTCGAGCAGAAGATGTTCGGCATATTCCCGCACAGGGTCGAGATAGAGAACCGCCAGCTCCTGCGCGGCTTCGACGACGTATTCTACGTGCCGCACAGCCGCAATACGGAAGTCCGCCGCGAGGACATCGAAAAAGTCGAACAACTCGAGATACTGACCTCGTCGGAGATGTCGGGCGTACACATAGTCGCCAACAAGAACGGCAGACAGTATTTCATCACGGGTCACTCGGAGTACGACCGCGACACTATCGCAAACGAGTACTTCCGCGACAAGGACAAGGGACTGGACATACAGCTCCCCTACAACTATTTCCCGAACGATGACCCCGCGCAGACTCCCCTGTTCTCATGGAGATGCACAGCGAATCTTATGTTCTCGAACTGGCTGAACTACTGCGTATACCAGAAAACCCCATACAATCTCGACGAGCTCGAGATACGCAGCTGGACATGGGAAACAAACTTCTGATAAATACCCGACTGAAAGGACGTGAAACGGTATGCTCGGAGACAGACAGATGATAGACGAATCCTCGTGCGATATGATAGACGAAATGGACTATGACGTCGTCGACGATATAAGGGACGAAAAGCGCCGCGGAGGCTCCCACGCGGGACATCTCTGCGACGAGGGTCAGCTCCACGACTACACCGACAGGCAGGCGGCTTCCGCGTATAACACTACTCCGCGGACAAGCTATCCTCAGCCAGCAAGGCAGGCTCCCGCAAAGAGCACTGCTCCGTACCCGAAGCCCGCTATGCAGCAGTACAACCCGCAGGCTGCTCCGAGGCAGGAGCGTCCCGTGCAGACTACCGTCGTCAACGGCAGGACATACGACCGCCCCGCTGAGACTCCGACGGCATCTCCCGCGCAGCAGAAGGCTACAAAGTGGTTCCTGGCATTCATCGTCATCGGTATCGCTTCGAGCTGCATCGGAACGATCCTGATGTTCCCGATATGCATCGTGCTGGGAATAATGATAATGAACTCCGTAAAGAAGTGCGAGGGCGACGATACTGCTCCCGTGAACAGAGCGATCGCTGCGGCTATCTGTATCGCGTTTTTCTCGTTTGTGGCTCTGTTTGCGGGCAAGACCGTATTCACGATGTTCAGCGAGCTTCTCTCGGAAACATCAGACTTAGGAGGATATTGATATGGACTCACAGTTCCCGCAGCCGAGCGGCAGCAACTACTGCAGAATGCCTGAAAAAAAGCCGAAAAGGCTTGCTTTTGCGCTGCTGTCATTCATATTCAGCTTCATCCCGATACTGCTCTGCTGCTGCAACATATACCCCGCTATCACGGTATTCCTGATATTCATATCGGTGACCTCCCTCATATTCGGCGTTATCTCCCTCGCCTCCCACAGGGACGGCAAGGGTTTCGCGATAACGGGCGTTATCATCTCCGTCATAATGATAGTATCGCTCATATTCTCGCTGATATTCCTCGCCGAGCCGTGCAAAGACATGATGAAGTTCTCACAGCACCCGCAGGAGTACATCGACGAGTACGAGGAGACAGGCGAAGTCCCCGAGGAATTCGAGAAGTACAACGACTCCAAGTACGACTGGTTCTGGAACTCTATGGGCATGAACAGCTTCAGCGACTTCTACGGGCAGTTCATTCAGCAGTATAAAGAGCAGAACTCGTGGTATCTCCAGTCACCTTATAACAGCGGAAGCAGCGGCTCCGAAAGCAACGGAAGCAGCAGCAACAGCAGCGAGAGCAGCCCGCAGGAGACGACCACTCGTCCCGCCAACTACGGCGAAGACCCTATCACAATATAACAGCAAGCGTGCAGAGAATGCTCTCTGCACGCTTTTTTCATTCCTGAGTTATCCGCCTCATGAACGTCTCCGTGGTGGTCAGTCCGCTGCGGTTGAATCTGCCTATCCCGTAGAGGCAGTCGGGGTCGCGGGTGATGAGGTTGGCACGCTCGCGGCAGGTGAGCGTCATCAGGAAGCCGTTCTCGCGTATGACTGGCAGGCTCTCGCGGCTGACAGCTCCGAACGGGTATGTGAACACCCGCGGCGCAAGCCCAAGATTCGCCGAGAATTCACCTTGCAGGCGGGATATGTCCTCCCCGAGCGCCTGACGGTACTCCCCCTCGGACTCGCCCTCCTTGCGCTTGCAGCCCGTCCGTCCGCTGTACATGGAGTGCATATCGTAGGTGTGGTTGCCGAGCTCAACCCTCCCCGAGCCCGCAAGCAGAGCGATGTCGTCCCACGTCAGGTAGGAATAGCACGGGATATGCGGGTCGCAGGCGGCGTCGTTGTCGGTATACGAGCCCACTACCGAGACCACCGCCGTCATGTCATACTTCTCGAGCAGAGGCAGAAGATACGTGAGATTGTTGTAGTAGCCGTCGTCGAGAGTTATCATCACGGGCTTGAGCGGCAGACCTCCCCTGCCCTGTGTGTACGCGATAAGCTGCTCTGCCGTCACGGACTTGTAGCCGTTCTCGCTCAGCCAGCGCAGGTCGCTCTCGAGCTGTGCGGGAGTCACGACGTACTCCGAGGGCGTGTCACCGTAGACGCTGTGGTACATTATCACGGGGAGCCGCACAGGCGGCTCGGGCTCGCTGTCTGCGGACGTGAAGAAGCTCCTTCCGACGAAGAAAAAGACCGCACAGAGCGCGAATATGACGGCGTCCGCCGCGAGCAGCCACAGGAAGCGCGATACGCTGTAGGACCTGTACATCTGTCATCACCTCGGAATATCATATTCGTCATTTTTCGCGATTATCACCTCACGCGGAGGTATTTTTCACCCCGCGAGCGAATAATATTGTATCAGAGGAAATACTAAGAATGAGAATGTATGAGGGCGGACAGTGTGCGCCCGCTCCTACAATATGTGAGGTGAGTATATGACAAGATTCAAACGCAGGAGGATAGCCTCAGCGGCGCGGCTCGTGCTGCTGCTGTCGCTGCCGCTTGTGGCGGCGGTATCTGCGAGAGCTGTTCCCGCGATGAAAGATGCAGTAGTGAGCGTAGGAAGCCTCCACATCAGCAGTCCCGACGCTCCGCCCCACGAGCAGACCTCCCGCAGCTTTCCTCCGTCAAACGCAGGCGCAGATATCCTCAGGAGCAGTATCACCCTCTCCGAGGGCTACGGAGTCGCAGACGAGGAGGATACCCTCGTAACGCTGATAAGTCCGCGTGACATGGTCTCGCGCAATGCAGGACCGAAGCCCTATCCCTCCGACAGCGACTACACCGAGGGAGGCGACATCGTCCGCACGACATACGGCGTCTACAGCGGGACTTGCTTCTTTGACCTCCCGAACGGCGGGCAGGTCAACAACAAGACGGAGCTCTCAAATGACGAGCTCATCGCGGAGAGCCGCTGCCTGCCGAATTTCACCGTCACGGACACCGACGAGCCGCAGGTGCTCATCTACCACACGCACACGACCGAGAGCTTCGAGCCATACGTCCGCGACAAATACGACGCGAACTTCAACTACCGCACCACCGACGACACAAAGAACATGGTCATGGTCGGCAACGCCATACAGGCGGAGCTTGAAGCGGCGGGCTACAGCGTTATACACGCGACGGATATCCACGACTATCCCTCATACAACGGCTCGTATGCGCGCTCCCGCGAGACGATACTGCCCATTATCGAGCAGTACCCGAGCATAAAGGTCGCCCTCGACATCCACCGCGATGCCATCTCAGGCGACGGCAATGCTGCACAGCCATACACCGTTATAAACGGCAGAGAAGCGGCTCAGGTGATGATAATATCGGGCTGCGACGACGGAACGCTCGATATGCCCAATTATATGAAGAATTTCCATTTCGCGTGCTGTCTACAGCAGCAGCTCGAGTCCGACTATGCGGGGCTGACCCGCCCTATCCTCTTTGACTACCGCCACTACAATCAGGACCTCACGACGGGCAGTCTGCTCATAGAGGTCGGCTCGCACTGCAATACCCTCGACCAGGCTCAGTACAGCGGGCAGCTCATCGGGCAGTCGCTCAGCCGCCTTCTTGACTCGGTAAAGGAGCAAAATGAAGCGAAAAATAAATAAGACCGCCGTCAGCCTCGTACTTGCGTACCTCGTGCTGACCTGCGGTCTGCGAATGTTTTTATTGTCCTGCGCCAACTCCCACAACAGGCTCAGCGATGAGAAAATAACGCCTGTCAGCCTCACAGTCGGGAGCGACTCCGCACAGCTCGATATCCTCGGCAGAAGCTTTCAGCTCAGTTATCCCGTCAGCACCGACAGCAGGAGCCTCCTTGCAGCGTATCTTCTCACGCCCGATGAGCTCCGAGCGGCAGCAGTCCTTTCAGCTGCGCTGTCGGACAGGCTCAGTTAGCCTTAGATGTGAACGTCCTCGGGTATCTGCTCTCGGGACGCGACATAACGTCGTCGTAGAAGCTGTTGAGCTCGCCCGCATAGTAGAGCGTTGCTCCCGGGAACTTGCGGAAATCGTCGGGTGTATACAGGCAGAATGACTTCTCGAGCGGCACGCCTATCTTGTCGAGCGTGTACGCAACGAACTGTGAACAGACGAAGTTTTTCTTGCGCTTCCACTCTATGTTCATATACACGGCAAGCAGTCCGAGTATGTTGTATGAGTAGATGTTGCGGTTGTCCACAAAATGGCGTATGATGCGGTTGTACTCAGCCTTCTGCTCCTTCGTGACGGGTATGCGGTATATCTCGCATGGTATGTATCCGAACTTTCCGAGCGTACCCTTGCCGACTATCTCCTTGTTGAAGGTGGCAGGGAGCGGAACGGGACGGTAGGTGCGGCAGAAGCTGTACATCTCGGACAGGGTCACATCTGACGACAGAGAGACATGATTGAACGGCTTCTGAGTTATGAATCTGAAAAATCTCGCGGGACCAGTGCCTGTCTGAGCAACTATCACGTAGATATAATCCTCCAAAATCTCACCTCCGCCATGCATTTTGAGCCTATTTTCGAGGCTCCGAAAAATTTCTCTATAAATTATACCACAAACGCTTGCAAATTTCAAGAGTTTTTGATATAATAGTATTTGTAAATTATTTGCGCCTGTAGCTCAGTGGATAGAGCAGTGGCCTCCGACGCCATGTGCGCAGGTTCGACTCCTGTCAGGCGTACCAGCGCCGAGCGGGCGCGCGCGGTTCGCGTTGCCGCTCGCAAGCTCGCTCAAATTGTACGAAACTGTCAGTTTGCTTTCGCGAATGGCAGTCATTTTTATTATTCGACTAACACACGAGTTGTGTCAGCTCGACCCCAGCTTCGCGTTCCACATAAAAAGGAACGCGAGTTTTTTATCGCGATTTTAAAATATTAAGTAAGAGACGCGGATAGAACTTCCGTTTTCGTCACATTATGCCGCGAAACCGTCAGCGGGGACTCCCCGCCGCGCGCGGTTCGCGTTGCCGCTCGCAAGCTCGCTCAAATTGTACGAAACTGTCAGTTTGCTTTCGCGAATGGCAGTCATTTTTATTATTCGACTAACACACGAGTTGTGTCAGCTCGCCCCCAGCTTCGCGTTCCACATAAAAAGGAACGCGAGTTTTTTATCGCGGTTTTAAAATATTAAGTAAGAGACGCGGATAGAACTTCCGTTTTCGTCACATTATACCGCGAAATCGTCAGCGGGGACTCCCCGCCGCGCGCGGTTCGCGCTGCCGCTCGCAAGCTCGCTCAGTTTGTACGAAAAAGATTTGGACTTGGTTTTAATGGTTTTCACGAATTGGAAAACAACGTAAACGAGTCCTTTTTATTTTCTCGCTGCTTCTCTTTCGATATGAGTTTCAAGGTCTGCTAATCTGGTCGGTATCGGTATATGGCTTTCCTTGTCGGTCAGCTTCAGCGCAAGAGCGCAGGCAGTATCAATAGAGACGTAATTGCCGATAGAAATGAATATAGGCTTTACATCTTTGTGTGTCCTCAGCGCTCGCCCGTAGACCTCGCCGTCTATGACGATATCCGTGCAGCTTCCGGCTTCGTTTTCGGGCTCAGTATAGTCGGTCTTTTTGTCGACGCGGAAATACGTCTTTGCAATACCGATAGTCGGTTTGTTCAGATAGAACGAAGCGTGAGTTGCGATACCCATATGACGCGGGTGCAGATAGCCGTTGCCGTCAAAGATGAAAATATCGGGGCTCGTTTCAAGTGAACCGGCTGTTTTCAGGATCAGCGGCAGCTCTCTGAATGCGAGGAAGCCGGGCATATACGGCACTTCGATACTGCCGCTGAAATGCTTTTTCTCAACAACCTCATGAGTGGCGATATCGATTACAACGATGCAGCATACCGCGAATTCCTCGCTGCCATGCTGCCAGTACGCAAGGTCAACACCTGCGACAAGTCTGAGCGAGCTCACATCAAAAGTATCAGAAGTAACGATCCTGTCACGAAGCTCATTCTGCTCTTTCAGGAATCGCTCCTGCATTTCAATTGTGGTCATATACATCATCCTTTTCCTGCTGAATTATGTATAGATTATAACTTATCTGCATATAAAAATCAAGTGTCGACTGCATAAAAACTGTTTTTACGCTTGTTACTGCCGCCACATAAGGAGAACAAACACGTACTTACAGCGAGCCGCAGCAGTTTGTCCAAGTCGGGACAGAGCATACATCAGTTTACATATAGTTAAACAGTTTCACAATTTTACTTAAAGTGAAGTGCATAAAAATCCGCGTTTTCTATTGACTTTTTTGTTTATTTATGCTATAATCGTAACATGATACAAGTTCGTGGAGTCTCATATAGCTAAATGTATGACCTTTGCAGCCTTTAAGGAGGAATGATCAATGAAAAAGACCAGCTTATTGAAAAGATCTCTTTCAATTGCCTTTTCACTTACTCTTGCAGCAACATTTCTCCCCGCTGCAGCAGCGTACAGCTCCGACGTCTGCATCCTGTCTGCAAGCGCGCAGAAGAAGTATCAGAAAACGAAGCGATACTTGCATATCTGAACGGGCTTTGCAAATCGAAATATGAAGATGATGAGGAAGATGAAGATTACAAAAGGCTGCTGTTCAGCGAAAAAGCTCTGTCTGCCTATCAGTCAGGCGAAGAGGATTATAACCTGACAGAGTCGCTCAGAGGATTTACTGCAAATGGCAATACCAACGGCGAACGTTTTATGAAGGCTAAACAATACAGCAGCAATTGGAGTTATTACTATGCTTTCCTTGAACTTATTGATTAGGAGATCATATATATAATTACCGAGGACGAGTATAAAGCCTTTCTTGAAACTCAGCCGCAGGCTCCCTTGAAGGATATATATGAGGTATCAACTGCAAAGGAATTTGAAAAGGCTGTAAATGCTGTAAACTCAGCCGATGACGGTGAGACAAGAACTATTAAGCTCACTGCCGATAAGGAGGAAAAATATGAGGAAAGCAAAGAAACTTGCGGCGCTATTCAGTGCCGCCACAGTAGCATTTTCAACTATGGGGATAACTGCCGTAGCAGCAGAAAGCGGCAGCGAAAAAACAGTTGGACAGATGCTGTCTGAAATGACTACCGAGCAGAAGCTCGAACAAATGATGATGATAACTCTGCGTTCGTGGAGCGAGGGCGGCGAAACGGTAAATACGACCTCGCTGAATGACGCGCAAAAAAAGCTCATCGAGGAGCACAACTTCGGCGGAATATGCCTTTTTGCAAGTAATATCCAGAGCACAGAGCAGACTATCGGGCTCACTGACGAGATACAGCAGGCGGCTATGAAGAGCGAATGCGGCATTCCTATGCTGATAAGCGCCGACCAGGAAGGCGGCATTATCTACCGCCTCGGGACAGGTACTCCCACAAGCGGAAACATGGCTATTGGCGCGACTAACGATGCTTCTCTTGCATATGAGAATGCAAAAATCATCGGAAGCGAGATAAAAGCTCTCGGCATCAATACCGACCTCGCCCCTGTCCTTGACGTGAACAACAATCCCTCGAATCCCGTTATCAATATCCGCTCTTTCTCGTCAGACCCCGAGCTTGTGAGCAAAATGGGCATGGAATACATCAAGGGACTGCAAAGCGAAGGCGTTATCACGACCTGCAAGCATTTTCCTGGTCACGGCGATACAGGCACTGACAGCCATACAGGTCTGCCGCTCATCGACAAGAGCTACGACGAGCTGAAAGCGCTCGAGCTTGTTCCGTATGCCGAAGCCGCGAACGTGACCGATATCATAATGACGGCACATATCCAGTTCCCGCAGATAGAGACGGAAACCTACACCTCAAAGCTGTCAGGCGAGCAGATAAACATTCCCGCAACTTTATCAAAGACTATGATAACTGACGTCCTCAGAGGCGATTACAGCTACGACGGAGTTGTCATGACCGATTCGATGTTAATGGACGCTATCCGTAAGAACTTCGACCTCATTGATTCAGCCGTGCTTGCGATAAACGCCGACGTTGACATTATCCTTGAGCCTATGACTATCGAGACTGATGAGGATATTGCGGCTGTCGAAAAGTACATTGAGGATATAGCTCAGCAGGTCAGGGACGGAAAGATATCCGAGGAGACTATCGACAAGTCGGTGAACCGCATCCTTAATATGAAAAAGGAACGCGGCATACTCGACTATACGGCTCCGAGCACGGAAGAAGCGCTGAAAATCGTCGGCTCTGCCGAGAACAGGGAAAAGGCGCTGGAGATTGCCGAAAAGGGAGTGACGCTCGTCAAGAACGACGGCGACCTTCTCCCGCTGAAGCTCGGCGATAACGGCAAGGTCGCGTATTTCTTCCCCTATGCCAACGTTGAGCTGACTATGGGATTTGCACTTGACAGGCTCAAAAAGGACGGAGTTGTCGCTGAGAGCGTTACTGCGGACTGCGTCTGCTATCGCAATCATAACGCCGATGAATTCGAGGAAAATATCAGGAATGCCGACGCTGTTATCCTGTCGCTGGAGATGTATGACAGAGGAAATATCGACAAGTCCAACGAGACGCGCGGCTGGCAGGCAAGATTTGCCGATGACCTCATCGAGCTCGCTCACAGGAACGGCAAAAAGGTCGTCTACATAAGCGCAAATATCCCCTACGACACCGCGATCTTCTCGGACGCCGACGCTATCCTCGCGGCATACTGCGCAAACGGCATGGCCAAGCTCCCAGTTGACGGCGAAGAAAATCCCGCATACGGCGTGAATTATCCCGCGGCAATTATAACAGCTTTCGGCGGCAATTCGCCAACAGGCAAGCTCCCTGTGGACGTTTACACGGTCGATGAAAACGCAAAGTTCACCGATGAGATACGCTACCCGTTAGGCTTCGGACTCAGCTACAAGAGCGAGAAAGCGGTCACGGAAACGACAACGGCGGTCACATCTGCTTCCACGGCCACAACTACAGCCGCTAAGAGCACAACTGCAACAACAGCCTCAAAGACTGGCACTTCCTCCCCCAATACAGGCTCCTCTGCGCCTGCACTTGCAGCGATTATCCTCGCATTGTCGGGAACAGCCGCATTTGCAGCAAGAAAGAAGAAGTAATACACATATACGTCAAAAAAGGCAGCGAGAAAGCTCCCGCTGCCAAGTGCGCCTCACTTCTGAGTGGGGCGCCAATTATTCAGCAAATAGAGGTGCAACTACATGAACTACCGAAAAATAGACAAAGAAAAATACTACCGCGCGGGAGTATACCGCCATTTCACGGAGGACTGCAAATGCTCGGTCTCGATGACGGCGCGCATCGATGTCACAGAGCTCGTCGCCTACTCCCTGCGCACGGGTACAAAATTCTACATCAACTTCCTGTACCTGCTCACAAAGGTGCTAAACTCGCGCGAGGACTACCGAATGGCATATCTGTGGCAGACGGACGAGCTGATATGCTACGACGAGATAAACCCTACGCAGTACATCTTCCACGATGACACCGAGACCTGCACTCCCGTATATACGCGCTATTCATCTGATTACGATACATTCTACGCGGGAGCTCTCGCCGACATTGAACGTGCAAAGCAGACCCGCGAGTATCAGCTCGACGCTGCCGCTCACCCGAACTGGTTCGACGCGTCGTACATCTCGTGGCTGTCGTATGACTCGCTGAATGTGGAGCTGCCCGACGGCTACCTCTACTTCCTGCCGATAGTCAACTGGGGCAGATACCGCGAGGAGAGCGGCAGGCTGCTCATGCCCGTGACCGTGAGACTCAATCACGCAGTCGCCGACGGCTACCTCGTCGCGCTGGTATACCGTCTCCTTGAAAAGGAAATGTCGGACTTCTGCAAGCAATAAAAAATCCCCGCTGAGAGGAGTCCCCTCTGACGGATTCGCAGGTTACCCAATACGAGCCATAAGTTTACGGCTCGGTAACTCGTTTTTTCCGTTAAGGGAAGCCCCTGTCGCGGGGATATTCTTTTATTTAGCCGCCGCTTCCTCGTCAGTGTGACGTATCTGCGCGCGCTTTATCTTGCCGCCGAGCGTCTTGGGGAGCTCGTCAACGTACTCGATAACGCGAGGGTACTTGTACGGAGCAGTCTCATGCTTAACGTGGTCCTGAAGCTCCTTTGTGAGCTCGGGAGACGGAGTATAGCCCTTCGCGAGCACTACCGTCGCCTTGACTACCTGACCTCTTATCGGGTCGGGAGCACCTGTTATCGCGGACTCTACTACTGCGGGGTGAGTGAGCAGAGCGCTCTCTACCTCGAAGGGTCCTATGCGGTAGCCCGAGCACTTGATAACGTCATCGTTGCGTCCCACGAACCAGTAATAGCCATTGGAATCACGCCATGCAACGTCGCCTGTATCGTAGTTCTCGCCGCCGAGTACAGCCTTTGTCAGCTCGGGGTCCTTATAGTAGCCGCAGAACAAACCTGTGGGGTGCTGCTTGTCGATGCCGCAAGCCATGATGCTGCCCTCTTCACCGTCGTCGCACTCGGTGCCGTCGGGACGGAGGAGGTGGATATTATACAGCGGTGAGGGCTTGCCGGTCGAGCCCGGCTTGGGGTCTATCCACGGGAAGTTCGCGATGAGGACGGTTCCCTCGGTCTGACCGAAGCCCTCTCTCATCTTCTTGCCCGTAAGCTCATATATGCGGTTGAAAACCTCGGGATTGAGGGGCTCGCCCGCGTTGCAGAAGTTCTGTATTGACGAGAGGTCGTACTGCGTCATATCCTCCTGAAGCATGAAGCGGTACATAGTAGGCGGAGCGCAGAACGTGGTCAGCTTGTAGTGGCTGATTACCTCGAGGATATCCTTTGCGTTGAATCTGCCCGTGAAGTCATATGCGAACTGTATCGCGCCGCATATCCACTGTCCGTAGAGCTTGCCCCAGCCGAACTTAGCCCAGCCCGAGTCGGATATGGACATATGGAGCTTGTTCTCCTGTACCTGATGCCAGTACTTGGCTGTGACTATGTGACCGAGCGGATGTGCGAAGTTATGACATACCATTTTCGGCATACCGGTAGAGCCCGAGGTGAAGTATATCAGCATTGTGTCTGTAGCCTTTGTAGCCTCGTCACCCGTGGGACGCTCGAACGTATCGGGGAACTTTGCAATCTCGTCCTCGAAGAAGTCCCAGCCCTCGCGCGGCTCTGCGACTGCTATCTTGCGGCGGAGCGTCTTTATCTCGGGAGCTGCGGCGTCAATCTGTCCGCGTATGTACTCGTCGTCGCAGGCGATGATAGCGGAAATCTCAGCCATATTGCCGCGGTAAGCGATATCGTGTGTCGTGAAGAGCAGGTTGCCGGGGATGAGGATAACTCCGAGCTTGTGGAGCGCTGTCGCAATTACCCAGTACTCCCAGCGGCGGCGGAGGATAAGCAGCACAACGTCGCCCTTTTTGAGTCCGAGGCTGCGGAAGTAATGGCAGGTCTGATTCGAGAGCTTGGAGATGTCGGTAAAGGTGAATGTACGCTCCTTCTTGTCGTGGCTGAGCCATACCAGAGCCTTCTTTTCGGGCTCCTGCTTAGCCCATTCGTCAACGATATCCCAGCCGAAGTTGAAGTCCTCGGGAACGTTTACGCGGTAATTCTGTACGAAGTCCTCGTATGAATCGAATTCGATACGAGGCAGATATCGGTCTAAAAGCATTATATATTAACTCCTTTGTTATTCTGCTATCATAGTCAGGAAGCGCGCCTTTGTATCGCCGTTGCAGCGCTGTCCGTGGGGATAAGTGGGATTGAAGTATATCGAATCGCCCTCGTTGAGGACTATCTCCTTGTCCTCGAAGGTGACGATTATGCTGCCCTTGAGCACGAGGTTGAACTCCTGACCCGCGTGTGTAACAAGCTTTGCGGGCTCGTCCGAGGGCTCGAGAGTTACGAGGAGGGGCTGCATTATCTTGTCAGCGTAGCGATACGCCAAGTCCTTGAAGCGGTAGCCCGGGTAGCGGCTGACGCTCTTGCCGTGTCCGCGGCGGACGACGTGATATGTGTCGATGCGGCTGGGCTCGCCCGTGACGAGCTCATTGAAATCGACTCGGAATTTATTTGCTATCTCATAGATGACGCTTATCGGGAAGTCTCCGTTCTGCTCATAGCCAGCATACTGCTCGGCAGAGAGCCCGAGCTCCTGTGCAAGCTGTTCCTGTGAATAGTCGCATACCTCGCGAAGCTCGCGGATACGAGCAGCTATCTCATTAATGCTTTCCATATTGCAACCTCCAATGATGTTAATAGTTACGCAGAGCGCTATAATCTCCGCATATTAATACAATCTTCATTATATCATAATAAGCAGGGCTTTGTCAAGCATTTTTGGCGATGCCATGCAGGATAATGAAAAACGTACAGCAAATCAAGATATACAAATTTTTTTGTTTTCCTGTTGCATTTTCGATGAAAACGTGGTATAATTAATTAATAGTTTTTCCGACGGTCGCAGGGGACGGCATCTCGGCGTCCCGCACACAACGCCGCAGAAAGGGTGAAATTATGGAAAATGACAGGCTGATACGCTATTACGAGCTGCTCGAGCAGCTCCTGACCACGATGAACGACACCGACGATTTCACGCTGGACAAGCTCAACGTCTCCCTCGCGGAGCTGTGCAAGCTGTTCCGCGTATCGAAGGGCGTGACCGAGTTCTACAAGTCCACGAGCAACGAGAAATCGGGACGCGGCGAGGTCTTTGTCTGCTATGACAGCGGCGAGGGCGGACGCGAGGTCATGGGCAGAAGGATAGTCACGAAGTCAATGGCTGTGGCGAAGTGCAGGGTCTATATGCCCGCAGACGCAGAGCCGCTCACTGACGAGGAGCGCGAAAAAATAGACCTGATACTCAAGACGGTGCTCAGCTTTGTCGGCAACAACAAGCTGCAAAAAATGGTCGAGCGCCTGACCTTCTACGATGACAGCGGCTACCGCAACCTGCGCTCCTTCATGCGCTATATAGAGCAGCTGAACGAGAAAAAGCGCCTTGGTACGCACACCGCCGCCTATTTCAATCTCCGCCGCTTCTCACAGATAAATCAGGAGATAGGCAGAAATGCGGGCGATATGGTCATGAGGAGCTACTTCACCATGCTCGAGGAGGTCATAGGCGACGACGGCATCGTCTGCCGCGTCGGAGGCGACAACTTCGTGGCTGCGTTCGACGACAGCCTGCTGATAGACGTGCTGGAGATACTCAAGGGCGTGCCCGTGACCTATGACGCGAGCAGTCAGAAGCGCGTGACAGTCTCTGCGAGCACGGGAATATTCCGCATACCCGACGGCTTTGTATACGAAGACCCGGGCGACATCATGGACAAGATACTCGCCTCGACAAAGGTCGCAAAGAACAACGAATCCGAGAACATAGTCTTCTTTGACGACAAGTCCGTGGCAGTGAACGAGCGTCTCGCCGACCTCCACCGCCTCTTCCCGCAGGCTCTCGAGAACGGCGAATTCAAGGTATACTACCAGCCCAAGACGGATATACAGGCAGAGGAGATAATCGGCGCAGAGGCGCTCTGCCGCTGGGAGCACAAGGGCGAGGTCATCATGCCTGCCGAGTTCATACCGATACTGGAGCAGTCCTCTGACATTTGCAGGCTCGATTTCTTCGTGCTCGAGCGCGTCTGTCAGGACATACGCCGCCGCATCGACGAGGGCAAGCCCGTTGTGCGCGTGTCGGTGAACCTCTCGCGCAAGCACATAATGGACGCCGACCTCTCCGACCACATACTCGAGGTAGTCGACAGGAACCGCGTCCCGCACGAGCTCATCGAGATAGAGTTGACCGAGTCGGCGAACGACGTCGAATTCAAGGAGATAAAGCGCATAGTCAGCGAGCTACAGCAGGAGGGCATATGCACCTCGGTGGACGACTTCGGCATAGGACAGTTCTCGCTGAACCTTATACGCGACATACCGTGGAACGTGCTGAAGCTCGACAGGAGCCTTCTCCCGTCCGACACGGATAATCCTCACAGCACCCGCAGCGTCATGTTCAAGTACCTCGTCGCAATGGCGAAGGAGCTCGGACTGGAGTGCATCGCCGAGGGCGTAGAGACAGAGAATCAGGTAAATATGCTGAGAAGCAACAGCTGTTCGCTCGCGCAGGGCTACTACTTCGACAAGCCGCTTCCCAATACGGAATTCGAGAAAAGGCTGGATAAATAAGAAAAAGCAGGTCATCTGACCTGCTTTTTTGCTTTTCAGAGAGCACGGAATGCGCCCATGAACAGCTCCGAATCAGCAGAATTCTCCGTATTCGCAGCCTACGTGCGATACGCTGATATCGTCGATGAGCTCGAGCGAGCCGCCCTTCTTCTCGAACAGCTTTATCCTGCCCTTTCCCGTGCCGCCGTTCCAGAGGCGGTTATGCTGCTTCGAGCCGTTCGGCGCCTCGTAGTTGATGAAGAGCATCTCGTCCTTGCGGCAGTGTATGCACGTCCTCATCACGTATTTACGGTTGGACTGCTGCACCTGCCATACTATCTCGGTATCGGTCTCGAAGCACCTGAAAATGGTCTTGGGCTTAGTCCAGAACTTGGAGAAGTTGAACTCGAACTCCCTGCCCTCGTAGCAGAACGCTCCGAGGAGTATGCGGTCGAGTGGAATGCCGAACACCTTTGGCTTGCCTCCGCCGATATCGAACACGCTGTTCTCGAGCTTCTTTCCCGTGATACGGCTCTCCATGCAGCACGACGACAGCCATATCCACGGCGAGGTGAAGTCCCCTCCCCAGTTCTTGTCGGCATAGCCGTATGAGGTCTCGGGAGTGACGGTATAGCGCCTGCCGTCGACGGTGACAGTGCCCGAATAGAGCGTCTTCATGCCCTCGGCGTGCCAGTACATCTCGAAGGCGTTGAGTGCGCGCATGATGTCTCCCGCGCCGTAGCCGACGTTGAAGGCTATCTGCTTGTTGACGGTGAGCTCCCACGTCATCTCGCCCGCGTCACACATATACTCGGGGTGAGCGTCAGCCTCCTCGGGAGTAACCTTGACGCTTCCGCAGAGCTTGTTCTCGGAGACGAAGCAGTCTCCCGCTATGACAGAGAACGGCACTCCCTCCGACACGCTGATGTCGTTCCACGAGAAGAAGCGGTGGAGCTGCTTAGCGTCCTTTCCCCAGCAGCCCGCCTTGACCATGAGATACGAGGGCTTCTTTCCCGCGAACTGGTTCTCGGGGAGCTGACCGAGCACAGGCTCGGGCTCGGCGAGGTCGGGATTGCATACGAAGAACTCGATGAAGAAGGCTTTCTCCTCGCCGGTGAGCTCGTCCACGCCCGTGAACGAATGCCACCACCAGTCGTAGCCCTTCCGTGCAAGCTTGCCCTTGAGCATACAGGCGTTGCGAGTGATATCGTGCTTGTTGAATAGATTCATAGTCTTCTCTCCTGTAACAAAACTTGGTTGCGTCCGATGCTTGTAAAGTCCATTTAATTATATCACAATACTGCGGGAATAGCAAGTGCCCTGCCCGTTATTCTCATTCATACCCCAGCGAAAAATCGGTCGCCGTGCCAGTGCCGCCGACTGCATAGAGTCCGAATACCACGCCCGTGAAGCCTCCCGCGACCTCGGACGAGACATACCGCGTCTCCATTATGCCGAAATCATGGGTATTATCGCCGTCCGTGACCGAGAAGGCATAGCACTGACTGCTGAACCCTATACGCAGCTTTGCCGCATTGCGGGAGAGCTGCACCGCTTTGCGCACGTACTGAGCCGAGCCTATCGTCAGGCGCAGGACAGCCTCGTATCCGCTCGCGCACGGACGTATCGCAAGGTCGTAGCGGTGGCGCTCGTCCATATATACGGTCACGCCCGTCTCCGCGCCGTCGGAGCTGACGGAAACACCGAGACTGCCGCAGAAATCACGCTGACGGACTCCGATGAATGTGGGAGAATCCGCCTCGTCGAGGGTGACGTCCGTGCCGCGGAGGATATATCTGTCCGCGGAGAGGTCATAGTTCGCCATATCAGGGTTGCGGAGGTATACCCAGTCGCAGGGAGACGCGAAGTCCGCAGGCAGGGCTGTATCCTGCGCAAAATCGCCCTGTATCTCAAACTCGCGGGTGACTGTGCCATCCTTGCCCGCCGTGAACCAGCCGTCCTCGCGGAAGGTCACGGGAGTGAGGAAGGTCTCTCTGCCGAGATGGTGGTAGGGCTCCCACTGCCCCGCCTGACGGAAGCCGAGGTGCATGATGAACCACTCGTCCGTGTCGGACTTGCGGACGAGGTCGCCGTGACCCACGCCCTGTATCTCGAAGCCGCCGAGGTTGCGGTTCGTCAGGACTGGATTAAACGGGCAGGACTCATACTCGCCGAATATCTCACGGCTGCGGGCGCAGGTGACCATGTGCCCGTATTCTGTGCCGCCCTCGGCAGCGACGATATAGTACCAGCCGCCGATTTTATATAGGTGCGGCGACTCGAGATAGCGTCCGCCGCTGCCGTGCCAAATGGTCTTGGAGGGCGAGAGCTTCTCTCCCGTTGCGATATCTATCTCGCACTGAGTAATGCCGCTGTCGCCGAAGTCGTCGGTGCCGTTGCTCATGAAGTAGGCTCTGCCGTTCTCGAAATAGAGAGACGGGTCGATGCCGTCCTGCGCGACCTTTATCGGCTCCGACCACTCGCCGCGTATATCGTCCGTCCATACGTAGAAATTCGTATTAATGGAAACGTTGGTCGTCACCATATAGAATCTGCCCGCGTTATACCGTATCGTGGGAGCGTATATCCCGCCCGAGCTGCCCGTTTTCGCGAGCGGGAGCTGACTCTCGCGGGTGAGTACGTGACCTGTCTGCTTCCAGTTGACGAGGTCATCGCTCTCGAAGAGAGGAACTCCGGGGAAATACTGGAAGGAGCTCGTCACAAGGTAGTATCTGCCCTCGGCGGAGCATACGCTCGGGTCAGGGTAAAAGCCTTTTATCACAGGGTTTTTATATATCACGGTTACACCTCCAAAGTCGTTTATTCAATTATAACTAAAGCCGTTTTGAAAGTCAAGATATTATAATTTTGGAAAAAAGCTTTACTTTTGCCGAAAAATGAGTTATACTGTATCTGACAGAAAACTATCAGAGTCTGTCAGAAAGATATGGAGATGATAAAATGAAGATAACAAAAACACGATTTATCGCGGCTGCGGCTGCACTGATGTTCGCGCTCAGCGCCGCCTCATGCGGCAGGGAGGTCCCCAAGGACACACAGCCCGCCACCACATTCAGCGTAGCAGGCGGTACCGTCGAGAGCACTACCGAGCCTGTAACGACGGCACCCGACGAGTCAGAGGAGACTACCGAGAAACCGACCGCATTCGTTGAGGGCGGCGGCAGGCTCAGCGGAGTCACACTCAGCTACAACGAAGCGGAGGTCTTTGTCGGTCAGACTATCACCTACCCTGTCGTTTACGACTCCTTTGAGGAGGTGTGGTCGAGCTCGGACGAGAAGATAGCGACCGTTGACAGCGTCGGCAACATCACGGGCAAATCCGAGGGTACTTGCATCGTCAGCGTCGCGGACAAAAACGACGACAAGAAGGGCGCGGAGGTAAAGGTGAAGGTCACGAAGGACAAGGGCGTCAAGGAGAACAACGGCGTAACCTACGTGGACGGCATACTCATCGCAAACAAGTCCTACGGTCTGCCCGAGAGCTACAATCCGGGCGGGCTCACTCCCGAGACCGACGCAGCTTTCAAGGAGCTCGTAGCAGGAGCTGCGGCAGACGGCATATCGATATACCTGTCGTCAGGCTTCCGCTCGTATGACCTCCAGTCGCAGATATACAACAACTACGTCAACGCCTACGGTCAGGCTACTGCGGACACCTTCTCCGCGCGTCCGGGCTACTCCGAGCACCAGACAGGCATGGCGATAGACGTCAACATCATCGACGACACATTCATCGGAACTCCCGAGGCGATATGGATAGAGCAGCACTGCAACGAGTACGGCTTCATACTGCGCTACCCCTTCGGCAAACAGGATATCACAGGCTATAAGTACGAGCCGTGGCATATCCGCTACATCGGCAAGGAAAACGCAGAGGCATTCGCAAAGGAGGCTGACAAGCGCAACGACGTCAACCTCACGCTTGAGGAATACCTCGATATAGATTCATACTACCACTGATAAAAAGGGGCGCTTCGGCGTCCCTTTACATATAATTGCAAAAATCGGATGATATGCACGGAATGTGCCTACACTCCGAGCTCCCGCTTTACGCTTGACTTTTCCGCAAAACGGGGATATAATAAAAATGGCTCGCAAGGAGCACAAAACGACAGGAGAAAAACTATGGATAATATCAGGATAACAGACCTTTACGACCTCTCGCACACTGCCGCGGCAGACTACCTCAGAGGCTTCACCTACCCGTGGGAGGCGCTCAAGGGCATCAGTGACTTCATCATCAGGCTCGGACTGACTCTCAGTCCCGACGAGTACGACTGCCCCGCCGAGAACATATGGGTACATAAAACAGCAAAGGTTTTCCCGAGCGCATACCTCGGAGCTCCGTGCATCATCGGCGCAGGAACTGAGGTACGCCACTGCGCATTCGTCCGCGGGAGCGCACTTGTCGGCGAGAACTGCGTAGTCGGCAACTCCGTGGAGCTGAAGAACGTCATCATCTTCGACAACGTCCAGACTCCGCACTACAACTACGTCGGCGACAGCATACTCGGCTACAAGTCTCACATGGGAGCGGGCTCGATAACATCGAATGTCAAGTCCGACAAGACAAACGTCGTCATCAAGTCGAACGGCGAGGCAATGGAGACTGGAATAAAGAAGATAGGTGCTATGCTCGGCGACTTCGTGGAGGTCGGCTGCAACAGCGTGCTCAACCCCGGTACTATCATCGGCAGGAACTGCAACATCTACCCGACGAGCTGCGTCAGAGGCGTAGTCCCCGAGAGCAGCATATGGAAAACGGGCGGTATCGTCGTGAAGAAGAAATAAGCAGCAAGGTTCTGCTCCCCTTAACAGAAAACGTGTCACCGAGCCATGGCAGCACGGCAGCATTTCGGTGACCCGCTGCTCTGTCAGGGGGAGCTTTTTTATGCCGTCACGCTTCTGACTACAAGACGTTTCCCGAGGTTAACACTTCTTGCAATGTCAGAAGCGTTGTGATATAATATACAAAGTCGATAGGATTTATCTATATAATATATTTGGAGGCTCAATCAATGGAAAAACGATTCATATACGCCGACAATGCCGCTACGACAGCGGTATCGGAGGAAGTCCTCGCGGCGATGCTGCCCCACTTCCGTGAGGCATACGGCAACGCCTCGAGCATATACAAGCTCGGACGTGACGCCCAGCGTGCAGTCGAGGACGCCCGCGACAAGGTCGCGAAGGCTCTCGGAGCCGACCCGCGCGAGATATTCTTCACCAGCTGCGGCAGCGAGTCCGACAACTGGGCGATAAAGGGCACTGCGGAGCTCATGGCGAAAAAGGGCAAGAAGCACATCATCACGTCAGTTTTCGAGCATCACGCAGTCCTGCACACGACGCAGTACCTCGAAAAGCACGGCTTTGAGGTCACATACGTGCCGATAAGCGACAAGGGTCTCATCGACCCCGAGGACATACGCAAGGCTATCCGCGAGGACACTGCCATCGTCACGATAATGTACGCGAACAACGAGATAGGCACGATACAGCCCATTGAGGAGATAGCGGCAATTTGCCACGAAAAGGGCGTGCTCTTCCACACTGACGCTGTACAGGCGGTAGGTCACGTCGACATCGACGTCCACAAACAGGGCATAGATATGCTGTCTCTCTCGGGACACAAGATACACGCGCAGAAGGGCATCGGAGCGCTTTACGTCCGCAAGGGCATAGCTCTGCCGAACCTCATTCACGGCGGCGGACAGGAGCGCGGCAGACGTGCGGGCACTGAGAACGTCCCCGCTATCGTGGGACTCGGCGTCGCGATAGAAGCTGCAACGCGCAATATCGCGGAGAAAAACGCAGTCATCACTCCCCGCAGGAACAGGCTCATCGACGGGATACTGAAGCTCCCGTACACCCGCCTCAACGGCGACAGGGACAAGCGTCTCGCAGGAAATCTCAACATCTCCATTGAGGGCATAGAGGGCGAATCGCTTCTGCTCATGCTCGACATGAACGGAATATGCGCTTCGTCGGGCTCGGCGTGTACATCGGGCTCGCTCGACCCGTCGCACGTACTGCTCGCGCTCGGCTTGAAGCACGAGGTAGCGCACGGCTCGATGAGGCTCTCCATAGAGGAGGACGTCACCGACGAGGACGTCGACTATATCCTCGAGGTCGTACCGAAGGTGGTACAGAGACTGCGTGAGATGTCGCCCGTATGGGAGAAAATGATGAAGGGCGAAAAATACGAATAAAGGAGAATAATTATGTTATACAGTGAAAAGGTGCTCGACCATTTTTCAAATCCGCGAAATGTCGGCGAGATAGAGGACGCGGACGGAGTCGGCGAGATAGGCAATGCCAAGTGCGGCGACATCATGAAGATGTACCTGAAAATCGACGACAATATCATCACAGACGCAAAGTTCAAGACCTTCGGCTGCGGAGCGGCAGTCGCTACGTCGTCCATGGCTACGGAGCTTATCAAGGGCAAGTCGATAGACGACGCGCTCAAGCTGACGAATCAGGCGGTAGTTGAGGCTCTCGACGGACTTCCCGCAGTGAAGATACACTGCTCCGTGCTCGCAGAGCAGGCAGTGCGCTCAGCACTGTCGGACTACTACACACGTCAGGGCATAGACCCCGTGCCGATAGTCGGCGAGATAAAGGAACCCGAGGAATAATGAGCTAAAAAGCTCCGCGGTGTTACTGTTATACCTTTGCGGAAGCAATACGAACATTTATTGGGGAAAACCTTTCTGAAGAAAGGTTCTTCCCCAGACCTCTTTCCAAAGACTTTTAGTCCAAATTTTGCCCCTATGGGGTACTCACATGAAAAGAAAGACTTACTCTTTTCGTATCAGTTGAGTACCCCATAGGGGCAAAATTTAAATTGAAAGTTTTAGGGGAGGAGTTTGAGGAGGGACCCTTTTTCAAAAGGGTCCTCCTCAATAAGTGCTAGTAATACTTTCGTATAGGCAAAGCAGTAACACTGCGGAGCTTTTTACTTCATAAGCTCCTTGAAGCGTCTCATAGCTTCGACGGTATTCTCCTTATTGTTGAAGGCGGTCAGTCTGAACCAGTTATTGCCGTTCTGACCGAATCCCGCACCTGGAGTTCCGACCACGCCCGCCTTTTCGAGCAGGAAGTCGAAGAACTGCCAGCTGTCCATACCGAAGGGGCACTCGAACCATATGTACGGCGAATTGATTCCGCCCGTATAGCGTATGCCGAACTCGGTCATGGTGTCGGAGATGACCTTCGCATTCTCCATATAGTGAGCTATCATTGCGCGAGCTTCGCTCATGCCCTCCTCGCTGAAAACAGCCGCGGCGGCACGCTGTACGATGTACGGAACACCGTTGAATTTGGTACACTGGCGGCGGTTCCACATCTTGTTGAGGCTCATTCCCCTGCCGTCCGCAGACTTCGACGTTATCGCCTTCGGGACTACGGTATATCCGCATCGCGTACCCGTGAAGCCCGCCGTCTTGGAGAGGGAGCAGAACTCCACCGCGCACCTCTCCGCTCCCTCTATCTCGTAGATGCTGTGCGGGAGGTCTGAGTCCGAGATGAAGCACTCATATGCCGAATCAAAGAGGATAACGGCGTCATTCTCGAGGGCATAGTCCACCCACTCGCGGAGCTGAGCCCTGTTGTAGCACGCGCCGGTGGGGTTGTTCGGCGAGCAGATGTAGATGATGTCCGCGTGGACGCTCCTGTCGGGCATGGGGAGGAAGTCGTTCTCCGCAGTGCCGTTGATGTAGACGATTTTTCTGCTGTTCATCGTATTTGTGTCGACGTAAACGGGATACACTGGGTCGGGAATGAGCACCGTATTGTCCTTCGAGAACAGGTCGGTGATATTGCCCGTGTCGGACTTCGCGCCGTCCGAGACGAATATCTCGTCGGTGTCGAGCTTAACGCCGAAGCTCTGATAATGTACTGCTATAGCCTCGCGGAGGAAGTCATAGCCCTGCTCGGGACCGTATCCGCGGAAGCTCTCCGCCCTGCCCATTTCATCAGCGGCAGAGTGCAGAGCCTGCACCACCGTCTTTCCGAGCGGGAGGGTGACATCGCCTATGCCGAGGCGTATCACCGACCTTTCGGGCTCTCTCTGCTGGAACGCAGAAACACGTTTAGCTACCTCGCTGAAGAGGTAGCTTTCCTTTAAGTCTAAGAATTTTTCGTTGAAATCAGCCATTGTAATACTCTCCGTCAAATGTAAATTCTGCGGGACCCGTCATATAGATGTGACCGTCCGTCTTCTTCCACTCTATCGTCAGCTGACCGCCGAGCAGGTCTACCATCACAGGCTCATACGGGCTTATCCCGTTCAGACAAGCCGCCGCCGCAGTTGCGCAGGTACCTGTACCGCAGGCGAGTGTCTCACCAGTGCCGCGCTCCCAGACGCGCATTTTCAGATGTGTCGGCGAGAGAACATTCACGAACTCGATGTTTGCCTTGCGCGGGAAGCGCTCGTCCTGCTCGAAGACTCTGCCGAAGCCCTCAACGTCGAAGCTGCTGACGTCCTCGTCGATGAAGATAACGGCGTGGGGGTTGCCCATAGATACGCAGGTCGCGGTGAACTCCCTGCCGAACGCCTCCAGTCGGAGGTCCTTCACGGGCGAGCTCTCGGCGATGACTGGTATCTCCGCGGCAGTAGTTATCGGAGCTCCCATATCCACCGTCAGCGTGCGCGCGATGTCGTTCTCGTCGGTGTTGACGGCTATCAGCTTTATCCCCGCGAGCGTCTCAACGGCGATTTTCTGCTTGTGGATGATGTCCCTGTCGTAGACGTACTTCGCCACGCAGCGTATGGCATTGCCGCACATCTCCGACTCGCTGCCGTCGGGATTGAACATTCTCATTTTACAGTCGGCGACCTCGCTCGGACATATCAGAACGAGTCCGTCCGAGCCGATGCCGAAATGCCTGTCACTTACCGAGCGGGCAAGCTGCTCGGGAGAGCTTACGCTCTCCTCAAAGCAGTTGACATATACATAGTCATTGCCGCAGCCCTGCATTTTAGTGAATCTCATTTATATCACACTCCGAAAAGAAGCTTGTCATATGTCGGGAAGGGATAGTAGTCCTCAGCGGTCATAGTCTCAGCCTTGTCAGCGGCGCTGCGGAGCTTATCCATAGCAGGCAGCATAACGTCGCGGACGAATTCGGAAGCCTCGATTATCTCAGCTATGCCCTTGAACTTAGCGATAGCAGCCTCGAGCTCAGTCGTAGCAGCGTCCATATCGTCGATGAGCTCGGACAGCTCGGTAACGATCTTTGTCTCATACTTGCAGGCTGCCTTGGATACGCTCTTTTTCACGGATACTGCGGAAGCTGTATCGGAGGCAAACTTTGCGACTGCGGGGATTATCTCCTTGCGAGCCATATCTACCATAGTCACAGCCTCGATGTTGACGGTCTTGACGTAGTTCTCGAGCATGATATCGCGGCGAGAGAAAATCTCAGCTTCGGTGAATACACCGTGCGATGTGAGCATCTCGACGTTCTTCTTGTCGCAGATGCGGGGCATAGCGTCGGCTGTGGTCTTGAGGTTGAGCAGACCGCGCTTCTCAGCCTCCTTAATCCACTTGTCGTCGTAGCCGTTGCCGTTGAAGATTATGCGCTTGTGCTCCTTGATAGTCTTCTTGATGAGGTCATGGAGCGCCTTGTTGAAGTCCTTTGACTTCTCGAGCTTGTCAGCGAACTGCTTCAGCTCCTCTGCAACAGCTGCGTTGAGGTGGATGTTAGCGCAGGAGATGCTGTTGGACGAGCCAAGCATACGGAACTCGAACTTGTTGCCTGTGAATGCAAACGGAGAAGTTCTGTTTCTGTCGGTGGAATCCTTGCTGAACTTGGGCAGAACGTCAACGCCGAGCTGCATCTTCTCCTTCTTTGTGCCGCCGTAGGGCTTGTCGCTCTCGATAGCGTCGAGAACAGCTGTCAGCTCGTCGCCGAGGAAGATAGAGATAACTGCGGGAGGAGCTTCGTTCGCACCGAGACGGTGGTCGTTGCCTGCGGTAGCAACTGAGAGGCGGAGGAGGTCCTGATAATCGTCAACAGCCTTGATAACAGCCGCGAGGAAGAGCAGGAACTGCGCGTTCTCAGCGGGAGTCTCACCTGGAGAGAGGAGGTTCTCGCCTGAGTCCGTGGATATCGACCAGTTGTTGTGCTTGCCCGAGCCGTTCACGCCTGCAAAGGGCTTCTCATGGAGGAGGCAAACAAGTCCGTGGCGGAGAGCCACCTTCTGCATGACCTCCATAGTGAGCTGGTTGTGGTCAGCGGCGATGTTTGTTGTATCGTAGATAGGAGCAAGCTCGTGCTGAGCGGGAGCAACCTCGTTGTGCTTAGTCTTTGCAAGGATACCGAGCTTCCAGAGCTCGCGGTCGAGGTCAGCCATGTACTCGGCAACTCTCGGCTTGATGGAGCCGAAGTAGTGGTCATCCATTTCCTGACCCTTGGGAGGCATTGCACCGAAGAGCGTGCGTCCTGTCATAATAAGATCCTTGCGCTTCTTCCACATCTCACGGTCAACGAGAAAGTACTCCTGCTCGGGTCCGACTGAGGTCTTGACGCTTTTGACCTTGTCATTCCCGAACAGCTTCAATATACGCAGAGCCTGCTTGTTGAGCGCCTCCATAGAACGGAGGAGAGGTACCTTTTTATCGAGAGCTTCGCCCGTATAGGAGCAGAATGCAGTCGGGATATAGAGGGTGCCGTCCTTGATGAATGCGTAGGAGGTCGGGTCCCAAGCCGTGTAGCCGCGAGCCTCGAATGTAGCGCGAAGTCCGCCCGAAGGGAACGATGAAGCGTCAGGCTCGCCCTTGACGAGCTCCTTGCCCGAGAACTCCATGATAACGCGTCCGTCGGGAGCGGGGCTGATGAAGCTGTCGTGCTTCTCGGCAGTCACACCAGTCATAGGCTGGAACCAGTGCGTATAGTGAGTTGCGCCGAGCTCGATAGCCCAGTCCTTCATAGCGGCTGCAACAGCGTTCGCTACGGAGATATCAAGCGGTGTGCCTCTGTCGATAGTGCGCTTCAGCGAGCGGTATACCTTCTCGGAGAGTGTCGCTTTCATGATTCTGTCGTCAAATACCATTGAACCAAAATAATCTGTTACCTTTTCCATTTTTATTTCCTCCGTTTAATTATTTATTTTCGAGCGATGCTCTTATGAAATCCGCGAACAGCTTGTGCGGCTTGTTCGGACGGGATTTGAATTCGGGGTGGAACTGCACTCCCACGAACCACGGGTGGTCGGGAAGCTCAACTATCTCCACGAGCTTTTCGTCGGGAGAAAGTCCCGCGATGTGAAGACCGTTCGAGGTCAGCACCTTGCGGTATGCGTTGTTGAACTCGTAGCGGTGGCGGTGGCGCTCGTAGATGAGCTCATCGCCGTATATCTCGCGGCATCTCGAGCCCTCGGACAGCTTGCAGGGATAAAGTCCGAGCCTCATCGTGCCGCCCTTTTCGGAGATGTTCCTCTGCTCGTCCATGATGTCGATGACGGGGTAGGGAGTTTCTCCGAACTCGGCGGAATTTGCTCCGCTGAGGTTGCACACATTCCGCGCGAACTCGGTAACTGCCATCTGCATACCGAGGCAGATACCGAAGAACGGGACATTGTTCTCGCGTGCATAGCGGATAGTCTCTATCATGCCCTCCACTCCGCGGTGACCGAAGCCTCCGGGAACTATCAGACCGTCGCATTCAGCGAACGTCTCTGCGGCATTATCGGCGGTTATCTCCTCCGAGTCTATCCATCTTATATCAACGGCAGCGTCATTGACGATACCTCCGTGGCGGAGCGCCTCCGCTACTGAGAGATATGCGTCGTGGAGCTCGACATACTTGCCGACGAGTCCTATCGTGACCTGCTTGTGCGCATTCTCGGCACGGTGTACCATTTCCGCCCACTCAGTCAGGTCGGGAGCGTTGTCCGTGAGACCGAGGTGGCGGCATACCGAGTGCGCGAGTCCTTCATTTTCGAGCCATAGCGGCACCTCATACAGCGACGGAGCTGTGAGGTTCTGTATAACGTCCTCCTTGCGGATATTGCAGAAGAGGGCAATTTTTGCAGACATATCATCGGGGATGCGCTTCTCTGTGCGGCATACGATGATATCGGGCTGTATGCCTATCGAGAGCAGCTCCTTGGTGGAGTGCTGAGTCGGCTTGGATTTGAGCTCCTCCGAGCCCGCGATGTACGGGACGAGGGTAACGTGTATGTAGCATACATTCTCGCGTCCCTGCTCCGTTCCGACCTGACGTATCGCCTCGAGGAAAGGCGTGGACTCGATATCACCGACCGTACCGCCTATCTCCGTGATAACAACATCAGCGTTTGCCTCCTTTGCGGCACTGTAGACCCTGTCCTTTATCTCGTTGGTGATGTGAGGAATTACCTGCACCGTACCGCCGAGGTAGTCGCCGCGGCGCTCCTTCGTGATGACGTTCCAGTAGACCTTGCCCGTCGTTACGTTCGAGTGTACCGAGAGGTTCTCGTCCACGAAGCGCTCGTAGTGTCCGAGGTCGAGGTCGGTCTCGGCGCCGTCGTCGGTGACGAAGACCTCGCCGTGCTGGAAGGGCGACATAGTACCGGGGTCGACGTTGATATAGGGGTCGAACTTCTGTATCGTGACCTTATAGCCGCGCTGTTTGAGAAGTCTGCCGAGCGATGCAGCCGTGATACCCTTGCCGAGTCCTGAAACGACTCCGCCTGTTACGAAAATGAATTTTGACATTAGCTTTATGCTCCTTGAAATACATTTATGAGAAAGGCAGTCCGCAGACGGTGGAGAATTCATCTGGAATTTTTTTAGGATTTCAGTGTATCTGCGGACGCCTTAGTCAGCTTATGCTTTTTCCCACTCTGCCGAGTCGTGGAGCGCGTTGTAGCCCTCCTCGCCCGTGCGAATCTTGATGACGTTCTCGATGTCGTAGATGAACATCTTGCCGTCGCCGTAGTTGCCTGTATACAGAGCCGACTTGGCAGCAGCCACTACCTTGTCGACGGGAACCGCACATACTGCTATCTCAGCCTTTACCTTCGGGAGCAGGTTCATTTCGACCGTAGTACCACGGTAGTAGTTACGCTGTCCGTTCTGCATACCGCAGCCGAGAACGTTCGTTACCGTGATGCCCTTTACGTCGATAGCCTCCATAGCCTCGATGAACTGCTGGAGCTTCTGCTGCTTGAAGATGACCACGATGTTCGTCATCTTGGGAGTACCGTCGGGAGCAGGAGCAGAGTAGTTCTTGACTTCTATAGCCTCCTCAACGGGAACTGCGGGAGCCTCGGGAGTGCCGACCTTCTGAACGCTCTTTGCGTCGTCCTTAGTGTAGCCGTACATTGCAGCGTCGCTCATAGAGGGAGCAAAGTCAGCGTAAGAGGAGATAAGTCCGTGCTCTGTGATATCGAGACCGATGATCTCTTCCTGCTCAGAGGCACGGAGTCCGATAGTAGCCTTGATAACGAGGAATACAACAGTCATTGTGATAGCTGTGAATATTGCGATTGCAGCGAAGCCTGTGAGCTGTCTGCCGAGCAGACCGAAGCCGCCGCCGTAGAAAAGACCTGCGAGCTGGTCGCCGTTCTGGTCTGCGAGTGAGTAGCCGGGGACCTCAGGGTTAGCGAGGAGTCCGACTGCGATAGTGCCCCAGATACCGTTCATCATGTGGACTGCAACTGCACCAACAGGGTCATCGATGTGGAGCACGTAGTCGAGGAACCATACGCCGAAGCAAACGAGTAAGCCGGAAACTATACCAACTATTGTAGCACCGAGGCAGTCTGTTACGTCACAGGGAGCTGTGATACCTACAAGACCTGCGAGTGAAGCGTTCAGACACATCGAAACATCGGGCTTGCCGTACTTTACCCATGTGAAAATCATGCAGGTAACTGTTGCGATTGCGGGAGCGATAGTAGTTGTAAGGAATACTGAACCGAGCTGGTCGATAGAAGTACAAGCCGCACCGTTGAAGCCGTACCAGCCGAACCAGAGGATGAATACGCCGAGAGCGCCAATTGTGAGGTTGTGACCGGGGATAGCGTTTACCTTTGTCTCGCCGTCCTTGGTCTTGTGGAACTTACCGATTCTGGGTCCGAGGATAGCCGCACCAACGAGAGCAGCTATACCGCCGACCATGTGGATGTGTGCGGAGCCTGCGAAATCGTGGAAGCCCCACTGGCTGAGCCAGCCGCCGCCCCAGCCCCAGTGAGCCTCTATCGGGTAGATGACCGCACTGATGACCGCCGAGTATACGCAGTAAGACAGGAACTTTGTACGTTCTGCCATAGCACCCGAAACAATAGTAGCTGTTGTTGCACAGAATACGAGGTTGAACACGAAGTTCGACCAATCGAATGAGCCGTAGGAAGTGAAGATGTCAAATCCGGGCTTTCCGATTATACCTACAAGGTCTTCTCCGAACAGGAGTCCGAAGCCGATGAGTACGAATACGACCGTACCTATACAGAAGTCCATGAGGTTCTTCATTATGATATTGCCTGCGTTCTTTGCACGGGTGAAGCCTGTCTCCACCATTGCAAAGCCTGCCTGCATGAAAAATACGAGAGCCGCGCCAATAAGGAACCATACTCCGAATACTACGCCGTTTGTGCTCTCAGTCACTTGTGATATGATTGTCTGAGCGTCCATAGGGATTCCTCCTTAAAAATTTACAGCATAAAATTCAAAAGGGTGCATGATGCCACTGCTGACATCATACACCCCTTTGTGTATGGAATTAGCGCTAACCAAAAAAATAGAGCCGAGGACTATGTCGTCCTCAGCTCCGTTGCTGTTTACAATGCCATTATAGCGCTTCGTGAAGAGTTTGTCAATAGCTTTTTTGAAATTTGACGTATCGCATATTTTCTCCACAGTGTTAGCGCAAAATAACTGTTAAATTTCAACGAAACCGCTAAAAATCCCTGTTTACCTATTGACATTTCCGCTTTAACGTGCTAAGATTAATTAGAAACAAGGACGTTTACGCAGACTATCTGTCTGCGCGGACGTCCTTTTTATTTTGTGATACGAATCAACGGCGCTTCGTATCGGAAAGGCAAGTGAAGGATATGGACAATTTCAGAGGTGAAGCTCCATACGAGCAGCAGGGTCTCTACGACCCGAGATTTGAGCATGATAACTGCGGCATAGGCGCAGTAGTGAACATCAAGGGCGAACCGTCGCGCTACGTCGTAGACAGCGCCCTTACTATAGTAGAGAAGCTCGAGCACCGCGCGGGCAAGGACGCCGAGGGCAAGACAGGCGACGGCGTCGGCATACTCGTGCAGATGCCCTACAGCTTCTTTATAAGTAAAGCGAAGGAGCTCGGCTATGACATCGGCGGCAAGGGCGACTTCGGCGTGGGAATGTTCTTCTTCCCGCAGAACGAAATGAAGCGCGGTCAGGCGATGAAGCTGTTCGAGCTCATTATAAAGAAGAACGGCATGGACTTTGTCTGCTGGAGAGAAGTGCCCGTATCCTCGGATATCCTCGGACACAAGGCGCTGAGCAGTATGCCCCACATCATGCAGGCATTCGTGAGACGTCCCGAGGGATGCGCTCAGGGACTCGACTTCGACCGCAGGCTCTTTATCGCAAGGCGCGAGTTCGAGCACTCGAACGAGAACACATACGTCTGCTCGCTGTCGAGCCGTACTATCGTATATAAAGGTATGTTCCTCGTGGACGAGCTGAGGAAGTTCTACACCGACCTCCAGAGCAAGGACTTCACATCTGCTATCGCGACGGTGCATTCGCGCTTCTCGACGAACACGAATCCGAGCTGGCAGAAGGCTCACCCGAACCGTTTCATCGTCCACAACGGCGAGATAAACACGATAACGGGCAACGCCGACAAGATGCTCGCCCGCGAGGAGAGCATGACCTGCGACGCGCTGAAGGCAGATATGTACAAGATACTCCCCGCGATAAACGCAAACGGCTCCGACTCCGCGCGCCTCGACAATGCGCTTGAATTCATGGTAATGTCGGGTATGCCGCTTCCGCTCGCGGTTATGATAACCATTCCCGAGCCTTGGAAGAACGACAAGACGATTTCCAAGTCCAAGTACGACCTCTACCAGTACTACGCAACGATGATGGAGCCATGGGACGGACCCGCGTCTATCATCTTCTCCGACGGCGAGGTCATGGGAGCAGTCCTCGACAGGAACGGACTTCGTCCGTCGCGCTACTGCGTGACCAGTGACGGCTTCCTGATACTCTCGTCCGAGACGGGCTGTATCGACATTACCGCTGACAGGATAGTGAAAAAAGACCGTCTCCGCCCCGGAAAGATGCTTCTTGCGGACACAAAGCAGGGACGTATCATAGAGGACGACGAGATTAAGTCCATGTACGCCTCACGCCAGCCCTACGGCGAGTGGCTCGACGCGAACCTCGTCCGCCTGCACGACCTCCATATCCCGAACAAGGGCGTGCAGACCTACTCCAAGGAGGAGCTTGCAAAGCTGGAAAAGGCATTCGGCTACTCCTACGAGGACATCAGAACATCTATCCTGCCTATGGCAGAAAAAGGCGCAGAGCCTATTGCTTCCATGGGAAGCGACATACCGCTCCCGCCGCTCGACAAGCAGTCTCCTCCCCTCTTCAACTACTTCCGCCAGCTCTTTGCGCAGGTAACTAACCCGCCCATGGACGCGATACGCGAGGAGATAGTCACCGACACGAGCGTATACATCGGCAAGGACGGCAATATCCTCGAGGAGCGCCCCGAGAACTGCCACGTCCTCAAGATAGAGAATCCCATACTCACCGAGACGGATATGCTCAAGATTAAGGCGCTCAACGAGGACGGACTGAAAAGCGCCGTTATCCCGATAACCTACTACATCGGCACATCGCTCGAAAAGGCGGTGGAGCGTCTGTTCATCGAGGCTGACAAGGCATACCGTGACGGCGCGTCGATACTCATACTCTCCGACCGCGGCGTAGACGAGTTCCACTGTCCGATACCGTCACTGCTTGCAGTAGCGGCGCTCCAGCAGCACCTCGTCTCCACGAAGAAGCGCACGGCTGTAGCGATGATACTCGAGTCCGCAGAGCCGCGCGAGGTACATCACTTCGCAGCTCTCCTCGGCTACGGAGCCTGCGCGGTCAACCCCTACCTCGCACACGAAGCTATACGCTCGCTCATCGAGGACGGCACGCTTGACAAGGACTTCTACGCAGCCGAGGACGACTACAACAGTGCAGTGCTCCACGGCATCGTCAAGATAGCCTCGAAAATGGGCATTTCCACGATACAGTCCTATCAGGGCAGCAAGCTGTTCGAGGCTGTCGGCATATCGCAGGAGCTCATCGACAGCTGCTTCGCGGGAACTGTCAGCCGTATCGGCGGCATAGGACTTGCCGAGATAAGCAAGCGCACGGAGAAGCTCCACACTGCGGCATTCGACCCGCTCGGACTCGCAGTCAACTCCAACATCGGCAGCGCGGGCAGCCACAAGCTCCGCAGCGGCAAGAGCGAGCACCTCTACACACCCGAGACGATACACCTCCTCCAGCAGGCGGCATGGACAGGCAGCTACGAGACATTCAAAGCTTACTCAGCCGCTATCACACGCGAGGACAACGAGCTCACGCTCCGCAGCCTGCTCGACTTCAATTTTCCCGAGGACGGCGGCATATCCATTGATGAGGTCGAGCCCGTCGAGGAAATATGCAAGCGCTTCAAGACAGGCGCGATGTCCTACGGCTCTATCTCGCAGGAGGCTCACGAATGTATGGCAGTCGCGATGAACAGCATCGGCGGCAAGTCCAACAGTGGTGAGGGCGGCGAGAGCCCCGAGCGCCTCAAATCCGACCGCTGCTCGGCGATAAAGCAGGTGGCTTCGGGACGCTTCGGCGTTACATCGGAATACCTCGTCTCCGCGCAGGAGATACAGATAAAAATGGCTCAGGGCGCAAAGCCCGGCGAGGGCGGACACCTGCCCTCGGGCAAGGTCTATCCGTGGATAGCCAAGACCCGCCATTCTACGGCAGGCGTGGGACTTATCTCGCCTCCGCCTCACCATGACATCTACTCTATCGAGGACCTCGCGCAGCTCATCTACGACCTCAAAAATGCTAACGACAAGGCTCGCATCTCGGTCAAGCTCGTATCCGAGGCTGGCGTAGGCACAGTCGCAGCGGGCGTAGCAAAGGCAGGCGCGCAGGTAATACTCATCTCGGGCTACGACGGCGGCACTGGTGCTGCTCCCAAGAGCTCGATATACAACGCGGGACTTCCGTGGGAGCTCGGACTCGCCGAGGCACATCAGACGCTCATGCTCAACGGACTTCGCTCACGCGTCCGCATAGAGACAGACGGCAAGCTGATGACAGGACGCGACGTGCTCGTAGCGGCTCTGCTCGGAGCTGAGGAATTTGGCTTTGCGACGGCTCCGCTGGTAACAATGGGCTGCGTGATGATGAGGGTCTGCAACCTCGATACCTGTCCTATGGGCATCGCGACGCAGAATCCAGAGCTCCGCAAGCGTTTCCGCGGCAAGCCCGAGTACATCGTGAACTTCATGCACTTCATTGCGCAGGAGCTCCGCGAGTACATGGCAAAGCTCGGCATACGCACGGTAGACGAGCTCGTCGGACGCAGCGACCTGCTGAAAACGAAGAGAGAAACGGAAATCGACTTCACGAATATCCTCTCGCACAGCGAGGCAGGCGGTAAGCAGCACTTCGACCCTGCGGATATTTATGATTTTGAGCTTGACAAGACCATAGATCGCCGTGTTATAATAAAGAAGCTGGGAAGTGCGCTCAAGAGCGGTACTCCCAAGACTATATCCATAGATGTTGTCAACACCGACCGCTCCGTCGGCACACTGACGGGCGCGGAGATAACACGTATCCACGGCGAGAACGTTCTCGCTGACAACACCTACACTGTTAAGTGTACGGGCAGCGGCGGACAGAGCTTCGGCGCGTTCATACCGAAGGGACTGACACTTGAGCTCGTCGGCGACAGCAACGACTACTTCGGCAAGGGACTTTCAGGCGGCAGACTTGTTCTGAGCCCGCCCAAGAACTCGGCATTCAAGGCTGACGAGAACATCATCGTCGGCAACGTAGCGCTCTATGGCGCGACCTCGGGCAAGGCGTTCATCAGCGGCATCGCAGGCGAGCGCTTCTGCGTGAGAAATTCGGGCGCATCTGCTGTCTGTGAGGGCGTGGGAGACCACGGCTGCGAGTACATGACAGGCGGACGCGTGGTAGTGCTCGGACGCACGGGAAAGAACTTCGCGGCTGGAATGTCGGGCGGCATAGCCTATGTTCTCGACGAGGAGCACGACCTCTACACGCGTCTGAACAAGGCTCTCGTATCGCTCGAGACAGTAACGCGCGAGGTAGACATCGCAGAGCTGAAGGCTCTCATCACGGAGCACGCGGAGGCTACGGGCTCGGAGAAGACAAAGGCAATACTTGCTGACTTCGACAGCTTCCTCCCCTGCTTCAAGAAGGTCATCCCTCACGACTACGCAAAGATACAGACCACGGTCAGGGAACTCGAAATGTCGGGCGTATCACATGAACAGGCTGAAATCGAAGCCTTTGAGCTTATCAGAAAGGAGGCGTGAGCCATGGGAAAGGCAACAGGATTTCTTGAATTCACACGTACAGAGGCGACTGCAAAGGAGCCGACCGAACGCATAAAG
>Ga0310691_10000796_pt1 | contig 54335 bp, 50 predicted proteins | sample 176DNAGHGlowgp2_FD_203887 | JGI IMG/M metagenome (GOLD analysis project Ga0310691, IMG submission 203887) | Sheep rumen microbial communities from Palmerston North, Manawatu-Wanganui, New Zealand - 1766 DNA GHGlow gp2 (v2) (version 2) | ecosystem: Host-associated > Mammals > Digestive system >... | reverse complement strand
GTCCGGTGGACTGTTTTTGAAGAGGGGACGCCCTGCAAGAGAGGGCGTCCCCTAAGTAGATACAGGTTTTTTGACAGACTGAAGCCCTGCAGTATATCTGTGGGGCTTATAATATGTGTTTGTGTTCCAAATCAGATACTCTGCGGAGCGCGTGAAAAAATACGCGGCTCAGAAAACTGAACCGCGAAACTGCGTGCGCCCGCTTGGCGCTGGAGCAGATAACGGGGGTCGAACCCGCCTTCTCAGTTTGGGAAACTGAAGTAATAGCCGCTATACTATATCTGCACACTATTTATATTATAACACAGCCCTATATGAAAATCAAGAGCCTTGAAAGAATTTGTTAAAAACTTTTTTTGTAACTGAAATGAAACTTGACATAACCTATAACCGGTGGTATAATTATGAAATATCATTAACGGGCAATATCTTCCGTATTATTCCCTGATGAAACGGTGTGTACATCCGGACGCTGCCGGAAAAGCACAGGGGATGATAGACGGGAAGGTATATGAGTTGCTCCCCGGCAATGATACGGCAGTCCGTGATATCAGCGGCTCAGGGACATAATCAACAGACAGGAAAAGAGGGATAGAAATGTCAGGAATAATCAGTCTCAATAACATCACAAAAGAGTTCAGGGTACTGAACAGAAGAGAGGGGCTGAAAGGCAGTATACGCGATCTGTTTTCGCGTGACTACAAAATAGTAAAGGCCGTAGATGGGATAACCATGGAGGTACAGCAGGGCGAGATAGTCGGCTATCTCGGACCTAACGGCGCCGGCAAATCTACCACGATAAAGATGATGACCGGAGTCCTCGAACCGACCTCCGGAGAGCTTCTTGTCGGAGGCAGAGTGCCGTATAAGAACCGCAGCCAGAACGCACAGGAGATCGGCGTAGTATTCGGTCAGCGTTCACAGCTCTGGTGGTCGCTGCCTCTTGTGGAATCCTTCAGGCTGCTGAAGGATATCTATCAGATACCCGATGAGCAGTATGATTCCATGCTGAAGCTCTACGGCTCACTCGTAAATCTCGAAGACCTTCTTCATAAGCCCGTAAGGCAGATGTCACTCGGTCAGAGAACGCTCAGCGACATACTTGCAGCCTTTCTCCACGATCCGAAGATAGTCTTTCTTGATGAACCGACTATCGGACTTGACGTCTCCATGAAGGCAAAGATAAGAACGCTCATACAGGCGCTCAACAAGGAGAAGAACACCACAGTAATACTTACAACACATGATATGGGCGACGTTGATGCATTATGCCGCAGGATAGTCATAATCGACAAGGGCAGGATGCTCTACGACAACGATATCGAACACCTCAAGGGCTTCTTCGGCTCCTACCGTACACTGAAGATACGTGTCTCAGGAGATATGGCGAAGGTCGCCGCTGAGATAGAGAAGGATCTCCACGATTTCATGGTAAGCTCCGACGAGGAGTGGATATCCGTACTCGTTGACGAGGACAAGTCCAAGGTCCTCGATGTGCTCAGCCTTCTCCGTCAGAAGCACGACATCAGGGATATGCAGCTTGAGGAGATCTCCACCGAGGAGGTCATCAAGAAGATATACGAGGGGGGAGTGGAATGAACCTCAGAAAGTATCTGACACTCACCCGTGCAGGCGCTATGGAGACCTTGCAGTACCGTGCGTCCGCAGTCGTTATCTTTATCGGAAATCTGCTCTATCTTACAATAGTATATTTCCTCTGGAAGGCCATATATGCCTCGTCACCGTCAGAGGTCGTAAACGGCATGACCTTTTACGATACTCTTATCTATCTTGTACTTGCGGCAGCCCTTGCAGCATCTATCGAGATGTATACGGTATGGATGATAGGCCGTGACATACAGTCCGGCAGGATAGTGCTCGACCTTCTGAAGCCTATGGAGTACCGCAGCTTCTATTTCTGGTCAATGGCCGGTAGTATGGTGATGAACTTCCTTATGACCTTCATCCCCACCTTTATAGCTGTTGAGATAATGACTCACGGAGCAATACACATCGGTCTGAATATCGTATGGTTCATGATAGCTCTGGTAATGGCGGTGCTCATCAATTACAGCATAGACTTCATAGTAAGCACTATATGTCTCTTCACTGAGTCGATATGGGGCATAAACATAATGAAGCAGGTCATCATCATGCTTCTCTCGGGAGCTACGATACCTCTTGCATTCTTCCCGGACAAGCTGAGGGCGGTAGTGAACTGTCTGCCCTTTCAGTCCATATACAACGCACCGCTGTCGCTTCTGCTTGACAGCACCGGCGACGTAAAGAATGCTCTCACCACTCTCGGCATACAGCTTATGTGGTGCGTGGTAATGACCGTCATCAGCAAGCTCTTCTGGAGCGTATCGGTAAAGCAGATAACTGTGAACGGAGGCTGATGATATGAAAAGAAAAAGTTTAGGCTTCTACATAAGGATATATTTCAAGATACTCGCCCAGAACCTGAAAAGTCAGATGAGCTACCGTGCAGATTTCATCATCTCCACCATAGGAATGATATTCACCAATATCGCAGGCTTCGTCAGCTTCTGGATACTGTTCACCAACTTTTCTGAGATCAACGGCTGGGGCTACTATGAGATGCTCTTCCTTTACGGCTTCTCACTTGTGGCAGTAACACCGGTACAGTGCCTTTTCGACAACAACTGGAATCTCCGCCGCTATGCCTTTTCCGGCGATTTCATAAAGTACTGCTTCCGCCCCATAAACCTGTTCTTCTACTATCAGTCGGAGGTATTCGACATCAAGGGCCTCGGACAGCTTGCCTTCGGTATCGGCACCATAGCCTACTCATGGGCAAAGCTCGGACTTGAATGCAGTCTGCTTTCAGTAGTCAAGATGATAGTATTCCTCATCTCGGCATCACTCGTTATGATAGCCCTCCAGAATGCCGCAGCAGCTACCTGCTTCTGGATAGAGAACAGCTTCTACATCCTCGACTTCGTTACGAAGCTGAAGGACTACGCGAAATACCCCGTGACCATATTCAGTCAGGTATTCCGCTTCATCTTCACATTCATAATGCCTATCGCATTCATCGCCTACTATCCGGCACTTGTCATACTGAGGCCGGAGGAGGTGCCGCTGCTTTCGTGGCTCTCACCTGTCATCGGTGTGCTCATGTTCATTGTCAGCTACAAGATATGGATGCGCGGCGCCACAAGGTATAACGGCACGGGTTCGTGATACCGCATAAAAGGCATTACAGCCGCAGTTTCCTGTCATTCCGTCAGGGGACTGTGGCTTTTCCTTTGTGCCCTTTGTAACTGTTCACGGGAAAGCTGTTGAATCTTATGAAAAAATATGATATAATGACAATGATGACGCATTCGTCTTATAACGTATGCAAATATAACGAAGGGAAGTATCCGGAAATGGACAACACAACAAACAAAGAACTGCACTACACTGTTCCCGAAGGCCTTACGGCCCCCGAGATAGAAGCCTCCGTCTGCGAGCTCGGCAGCATAGAGCCAGGAGAAGTCAGGGACTATGACATAGTTGTAGTGGGAGCAGGCGCCTCAGGAGTCCCCGCTGCCGGCTGGGCTGCTGAAATGGGTGCAAAGGTAGCACTTTTACAGAAGGGATCCTCAGTTATCTCACAGGGCAACTGCGGCTCGGCTATAATCAGGTCACGCTCTACGGAAGCCGGTATCGCAAAATGGATACACCACACCAACAGTCTCTGCGACTGGCGCTCTGATACGAAACAGCTCCGCGCCTATGCCGAGCATTCCGAGGAGGCCATGATGTGGTTCCTGAACCGTGCCGGACTGACTAAGGAGACCGAGTATGGCGACGGTTCAAAGGTAGACAGCAACAAGGGCTCAGCCACTCTGCTCAATGACGGAGCAGGGCTCTGTGCCTTCCGTTCCACAAGTGCTGATTTTACCGGATTATGGCGCGACCGTGGCAATACCTATGACTACGGCGAGGATCACTGTTACTTCTGGGCGCCGTGGGTAGGCCCTAAGCCTCATAACGTAGGCACCGCCCTCCATAATGCGCTGAATAACATCATGGCAGACCATCCCTCACTGGAGGTATTCTATTCCACACCTGCCGTTCAGCTCATAAAGGAGAACGGACGTGTCTCCGGAGTTATCGGAAAGAACGAAGCGGGGGAGTATATAAGGTTCAACGCCTCAAAGGCAGTAATACTTGCCTGCGGAGACTACACGAACAATCCTGCGATGACAAAGCGCTGGTGTCCTGATATAGCCGACTTCGACAAGAAGCAGTTCGGCAAGACTGGCGACGGCCACGTCCTTGCCATAAGTGCCGGAGCTGTTATGGAGAATCCCGGCCATACCAAGATGATGCACGACTTCGATTCAGCCCTCATGTTTGAGGAGCCCTTCCTCTATCTCAATATGAATGGTGAGCGCTTCACCAATGAGTATACAGGCTTCGTTTATATGGGAAATATCCTCCGCAGTCAGCCTTCATACAAGGGCTCAATGCTCGATGCCGACCACAAGGAAGGCTCAAAGGGCTGGTACTGTACGGTATACGACAGCGACTATATTAACTGGAGCAGCGATGAGTTCGTTGACGGACCTGTGCCCCCCTTTGTAATGGAGAAGTTCATCCCCGGCGCTGTCGAGGAGCCTCAGGGAGTTTTCAGGAACCTTATCGACCTCCACCGCTGCGATACCCTTGAGGAGCTTGCAAAGGAGCTGGACCTGCCTGCAGAGACTATGATATCCTCTGTTGAGAGGTATAACGAGCTCTGCGACAAGGGTACTGATACAGATTTCGGCAAGCCTGCAAAGTATCTCCACCCCATAAGAAAGCCCCCCTTCTGGGGAGCACGGAAGCATATCAGAGTATCGGCAGAGGTATCGGGAGTAGTCGTAAACGAGAACGCACAGGCTCTTGACGCCTCCGGCAGACCGATACCGGGGCTCTACTGTGCCGGAAACCTCGGAGGAGGTTTCTACGGCGGCAGTGATTATCCCTTCCACCAGACAGGTCTTTCCCTTGGCAGATGCTACACCACCGGCATGATAGCCGCAAAGCACGCTATGGGGAAACTGTGACATAAAACCATGACAGAAAAATGAAAGAGGTATTACAAATGAAAAGACAGATCAAAGCATTCATACTTGCCGGAGCAATAGCCATAACTCCGGTATGCGGTTCACTTGCTCCTGCCATGAGCACGGCTGCTCTCACCATAACCGCAACACCCACCAGCGTTTCTATCCCCAAGGGCGTCATAGCCGTCGGTGAGACAATGTGTATAGACTTCAAGTGGAGTACGGGAGCGGTCCCGGACACCATACGCTTCTCGTCCCACGATGATGATATCGCCTCAGTGGATCAGGAGGGCGTGATAACCGGCGTAGACACAGGCATAACCGAGATATATGTTGATATAGACTCCATCGGAAAGAGCTATACCTTTACTGTTACAGTTTCCGATAGAGTTCAGCCCAACTATGAGTATTCCCTGTACCAGCTCGAACCTGGCATGAAGCTGAATGCCGGCGATAGCCTTGTGGATGACGGTGCAAGCGTGGCAAAAACGGTGAATCTTCTGAATGAAAATGATGAGTATGACGTTATCCATATGTCAGAAGAACCCTATACCATGCAGACAGACGCCATGGTTGTAGGCCTTGACGGTATCATCCTCTATATCGTACCGATCGGAGAGGGATTCCGCTATACTGATATCACCCTGCTGAAGGAGGGAGATATCATAGATACCGACACCTACCTTGTCACACATGATTACGTCATAAATAACCGCATCCACCCTGTATTCCTCAAAAACTACTATACAAAGTATGTCGGTGAGGGAAAGATAAGGGTAAAGTCTATCGACCATGAAAAGATGAGAGCAGAGCTTGAAGCAGTGAACGGGGAAACTACGTCTATCAAGGGCGATGCCAACGGAGACGGAGTATTCGGCATAGCGGATGCTGTTACCTTCAATAAATGGCTTCTCGGAGATCCATCTGCCGTCATAGCAGACTGGAAGACGCTTGACTACAACGATGACGGCGTCCTCGATACCTTTGATCTTGTCACCATGAGGAAGATCCTCATTATCGGTGAGACGGAGGCACGTCCTTCGGCAATGATAGTTGACTATACGATAACCGAGGATCCCTTAACAGGCTGGGGCTTTGAGTACAGCGTAAAAGTCATCGACAATTTCGGCGTGGAGCACACTGCCGATATAAACGAAAGTGACTTCACTTACCTCAGAGATCAGAATAATGCGGGGACATGGTGGAAAGACAACGGAGAGCTTGTCATGCAGAGAGGTGAGGCAAGTGGTCTTTTCACCGAGCAGAAAGACCTCATGGCTGTGAACGCTCTTACAGGTAGGGCAAGAGAACTCGGTGATGCAGACTGGCAGAACTGGGATATGTCCGTTACTGACTACGGAGAGCAGATACTCTATCTGTTTGAAACGCCTGAGTCAAGATACGTCTATGATTATACTCCGTTCCTTGTTGCATTAGCCGGAGACGAATGCGGCTGGGTAAAGGATGCGGAGGCACAGGAAACGATCTCGATGATGATGGATAAGGGCTATTATGCTTCCTCTTCCATCCTGAAAACATACCGGAGAATGCTTGCTGAAACTACAGACTGACAGAAAAATACCGCACAGTACCACATAGGTGCTGTGCGGTATTCTGTTATCTTTCGTAAGTGGCGAGTATTCGCATAGCGACCTCGCGTCTCGTCTGGCGTGTGTTCATGGCCTGCTTCTCAATATATCTGTGTGCCTGAGGCTCAGTGAATTTGAGATACTTCATCAGAGTGGATTTCGCCCTGTTGATAAGACGCATCTCATCGATACGTGTCATAAGCTCGGGATTCTCCTTGGTGAGCCCGAGCATACGTGTTCTGTTGGCGCTCACCAGTCTTACCGTGCGTGTCAGGAGCTGACGGTCAACTGGCTTTGGGACTACGCTCACTCCGAACCCAGAGACCTTGTCAGCGACGTCCTCAGCGATATCACCCAGACAGATAAGTATGATGCCTGCGGAGGTATCCTCTGCGGCAGTCTCAGCGAGCTCCTGTCCGAATTCATCCGGCAGGGGAGCATTGATAACGATAAGGTCGGTCTCCGATTCGCTCTTTATCAGACGCCTTGCTTCACCGCCGGAGGTGACGGAGCTTATCCTGACGAAGCCCTCGTTCCGGAGAGTCTGTTCAAGGAGAGCGGCAGTCTCCGCATCTGATGAAACGATAATTGCTCTGTTCATGGCAGTCATCTCCGTTTACAGATACTCAAAGCAGGTCTTCCTGTAGAACTGCTCGCGAAGCTCTGCGGTCATGCCCGAGCAGGCAGCAGCCTCCTTGGAAAGGCGTGAAAGTACGTTGTTTATAACGTTCTCCGGCAGGTTCTCATGTATGAAGCTGCTTGCTGAAGCAAGTGAAACGGCTTCCTCCGGCGAAGAGGGAAGGCTCAGGTAGTCCCCGCCCTTTCCTCCGCTGAGACGTGCAGCCTTTTCATAGTATTCAGTGTCGCCGTTCCTGATGCCCTCCATACCGGCGGCAAGGATAAGACGGAAGGCGATATAGGGATTGCAGGCCGCATCTGCTGAGCGGAGCTCGATCCTCGGCTCTGAGCCCATGGCAGCAGGAATGCGTATAAGCGTGGAGAGATTACTGCATGACCAGTCAACATAACCGGGAGCATATCCCGTACCGAACCTGTCAAAGGAATTGGCAGTCGGGTTGAGGAAGGCTGTCATCTCGCGTATGCGGCGGAGAATACCGGAAACGAAGCATTTTCCGGCCTCCGTGATATTGCCGCCTTCGTCGCTGAATATGTTCTCGCCGTTCTTTCGTACCGTCATGGGTATGCAAAGCGCACTTCCGTGACTGAATCCGGGCGGCAGGGGCATGAAGGAGGCAAAAAGTCCGTTCTGAGCGGATATGGATTTAACGACGGTCTTATAGTGTACCATATCATCAGCCGCCGTTACAGGCTCGTTCTCCCGGAACTCTATCTCGTTCTGACCGGGGCCGTGCTTGTGGCAGGAGCTTCTCGGACGGAGTCCCATTTCCTCCAGCGAGAGACATATCTCTCGTCTGGGATTCTCGCAGCGGTCAAGGGGAGCAACATCGAGGTAGCCGCCGTTATCGTGGGGAGTTGTGGTAGGCTTGCCGAGACTGTCGAGTTCAAAGAGATAGAACTCGCATTTGGTGCCCATTTCGCAGTAATAACCGTCGAGCCTCAGCTTGTTGATGAAGCCGATAAGGTCGGTTCTCATATCGGCAGCATAATCGGAGCCGTCAGGGTTCCTGAGGCTGCAGAAGAATCGTACAACTCTTCCTGATGCCGGCCTCCACGGGAGAACGGACAGTGTCGCTATATCCGGGAAGAGCAGCAGGTCGGAGCATTCCGGATCGAAGAAGGAAGCATCGAAGGGAATGCCGCTCGCAAATGCATGCTCCAGCTCATTAGGCATGATAGCGATATTTTTCAGGCTTCCGAACATATCGCAGAAGGTAAGCCTGATGAACTTGACATCGTTCTCCTCAACGAATCTGAGGATCTCGAGTGGTGTATGGCTCATAGTAAGACCTCCGTATAATAGATCATAACACTATAATTATAACTCTTTTATGCAGAAAAGTAAATAGTCTGAGAGAATATTCTTTACCGATATATGTACATGAAACTGGGAGAATATAAAAATAATATGCTACAATACATAAAAAGTATTGCAATTCTTAAAAAAATATGTTATAATGTATGAAAGATTTCGTTCCGGAGGGAGATGTTTATGATGTTCAGTTAAGTATACCTGAAAAGACAGACATTTTTATAAAGGAGGATATTATGGATAATTCAGTTTCATTATCAAAGAGGATCGCGGCGGCCGCGGTAGCATCAGTCATGGCGATATGCGGCGGTACTTTCACAGCCGGTGCAGAAGCCGGAACGGACGATGTCAGCATTAAGATGAGCCTGCTCGCAGGAGGTTCGGTTATTGGTGTAAGATTCACTCTGGATACAGAAGAGGATGATCTTGATGTAACGATCGATGACAAGGCAGTTGAGCCGGATACTTCCGGCGCCTATACGATCTATGAGTATTCCATGAATATGGCTGTGGAGCATGACATAGTCGTAAAGAAGGGCGATGATGTGCTCAAAGAGCAGAAAGCGTCGGTAGCTTCCTATCTGAAGAAGCTGGTGAACGACGAGAACTATTCCGGTGTTTATGGCGAGCTTGCTGCGAATATGCTCCTCTACGGCGGCGCTTCTCAGGAATACTTCGGCAGCGAATATGATCTTGTCAGCGAGGGCATCGAGGAAACAAGATTCAGCACTCAGGAGATCGACGGCGCGCCCTTTGACAAGGAGGACTTCAACGATTTGCTGGAGGGTTCTCCCGTATCCTACTACGGCATGAACCTTTCCCTCAAAGAGCGTACAGGCATGAATCTCTTCTTTAAGAAAGCAGACGATTCTGACGAAGCCAAAGGATTCCTTGAGGACTTTACATTCGGCGATAATGATGCTTCGCCTGCAGAGAACGGAGAGAACTTCTTTACAATTTCCACTACATTTTCCGCAATTGATCTGTTTGAAGAAACGGACTTCACAAACGGAGATATCGTGGTTTCTTTCAGTCCCGTGCAGTATATAGCAGCCGCTCAGGAGGCCGGAAACGAAAAGCTTGCAAAAGTTTGCAAGGCTCTCTACGCCTACGGACTTGCAGCAGCAGATTTTGAAGAGCCTGCTGTTCCTATAGAAGATCCGACAGAGCCTACAACGGAAGAAACAACAGAGCCCGAAGATCCTGAACCTCTCCTTGAGCCGAAGGGTACGATCCACAGCGGCCTTGCAACTCAGTATGACATAACCAAATTCGGCGACGGCGAAAACAATCTCGGACAGGCGATGCTCCGCGATGTAATGGACAATAAGGATCTTTATGCAGCTGTAAGCACAGAGGACTATGCAACAGGTACTCTTGCAGGCGCCTATATCGAAGTAACCTACGGAAACAGCAAGGCGAATGCCCTCGTTATCGATACCTTCGGCGGCGATGACCATGACCACTCAGGCAACGTAGATCTCGGCCCCAAGGTGTTTGAGCAGCTTAATTCCGTAGCTCAGGGCGATATCGATGTTACATGGAAGATACTGCCCTACGATAAGCCTCATGTAAATTACAGACTGAAGGACAAGACATTCAACGCAGGCTGGTTTGCTATTCAGGTATATGATCACAAGTATCCGATATGGTCTTTAGAGGTTAAACAGGGCGATCAGTTTGTGAATGTACCTCGCAAAGAATACAATTATTTTGTTTACGACAGCGGTTTTGGTGCAGGTCCGTACACGATAAGACTTACCGATATCTACGGCCATGTCATCATTGACGAGAACGTTGATCTTTCATCCGGAACAGCCGAAGGTAAGGTACAGTTCCCAGACTGATAAGAAACACAGAAAGGAAAGCACTATGGAAAAGAATTATACGACTCCCGAGCTGGAGATAATAAGATTTGAAGCCGAGGATATTATCACGACTTCGCCTGTCACTGATGGAGAGACAGATACTGATATACTCTGATAAAAGGAGACCGCCTGTGAAAGGGCGGTCTCTTTTTGCATAGGAAGAAGCGATCTTTGATTGATTTCATATCATCTTGCCTGTTTGCAATATCATGCTATACTAATAATACAATGACTTGCCTTTGAAGTGGACGATGTATCATATAATTATTGCAATATTGTGCTAATTATAAGCAATTCTGTTGACAGTTAAAGAAATATATGATAACATAAAAACGGGCAGGAGATCTCCGCCCGAATCTAAATGACAGAAAGGAACTAACCACAATGAAAAAATCAATCAAAGCAATCACCGCAGCTCTCTCCGCAGCAGTACTCTGTGCACTTCCCGTTGCAAACTCACTTACAGCAGATGCAGCTGCAAAGACCATCACCTACAAGCAGACCTATGTAACAACAAGAACAAATCTCGGCATCCCCGGAGCAAGGCTCTTCATCAGAAAGGGACCTAAGTTCAGATACAGCGATCTGTCACTTGGCAACATTTCCAATACATACCTTGGCGGCGGCAGTTGGGCTGACTCTACAACTACCGAGTCAGTAGGCTACAACGATATTTATGCTCGTTACAGCAACGGTATAAATGAAATCGGCATACTTGCTACATGGACATTCAACACTACCTACACAGGCAACGGCTTTGCAGGAATGCATGCCGGCTCTGACCGTGACGGTGTTATGGCATTCGAGTCATGCCTTGGCGATATCTCAGGATCTATGTCAAACAATTATGATGGCATCACAAGCGCTGATGTATCAAAGATCAGAAAGCTGGCAAACAACACATTCAGATCTGGCAAGACTACAAACAATATCCAGACATATATGTTATCCGCATATTTCTACTCACTGGATTTCGATCTTCTTTCCGGTATGCTCGCTGCTGATATCAACGGCGACAAGCTGATCACAAACACAGATGCTGATGCAGTACAGTGCTATGTAAATAATAAGGCAGGCGCACGTGATCTCAGCTCATTCAATTCACTGCCTGAGTCTCAGTTCAGACAGAGGATCAATCAGATCATGAACAGCTGATCACAACTTTAATTCAGTATGCAACAGAAAGGGCTTCCGGATTTACCGGAAGCCCTTTGTTTTATCCTGATATATAGTTCAGGAAATACATAAGAATGCCTTGAAAAAAGGTCATCATTGAACTGCAGTTATGGTAATCTGTGATAGATTGTATATCAGCGTATTGTATAGCAATAATGTGCTTTCCTGACAAAAATATGACAAAATAGCATACTATATATATGTTATTGAATGTACTTGCAATATTGCGCTGATTGCACATAAAACTATTGACATTTCGAAAAATATATGATAACATCATAATCAGACAGAATCGATTCGTCAATTATACTATGCCAGAAAGGAATTAACCACAATGAAAAAAACATTCAAAGCAATCACCGCAGCACTTTCAGCAGCAGTTCTCTGCGCACTTCCTATTGCAAACTCAATGTCAGCTAATGCTGCTAATCGTTTTATCGATAAAAAGACCTACAGACTCTCATACATCTCTACAAGAACAAATCTGCATTACACTGATGTAAAGCTCAATGCTTACAAGGCATCCGGTATGAATTTCAGCGCACAGAGCCTTGGATTTGTAAACAACGGCAGACTTATGGGCGGCTCTTACAACGGAAACAGCGCATACACCTACTGGTGCTCAACAGTTCCCAATGGCCTTGGCGAGGTAGGTATTCTTGCAGACTGGTACATAAATACCACAAATATGAATAGAACAATTTCTAATGTTTCCGGTACTACAAACAGAAGTTCCATCGATGTTTATAGAGTACGTGTCGGTGATCTGACAGGTGCCGCTAATAATTCAGAAGATGATATTAATGTGCAAGATGCAGTTGCGCTCTCAAAGCTTGCAAACAATACCTATTACAGTGGTGTTGTTACAAATGATATCAAGTATTATATACGTTCAAGAAGCTATAGTAATCTTAATAAGAGCCTTCTCAGAATGATGCTTGCAGCGGATATCAATGGTGACGATAAAATCTCAGAATGTGAGAATGTAATTCTCCAGCGCCATTATATTGGCATAAATGGATATGATGATCTTGAGTACTTCTTCTCCTGGTCTATTTCTGATATGATATCTTACAACGCCAGCCACTGATAATTCAATTATTACCTATGTAACAGAAAGGGCTTCCGGATTTACCGGAAGCCCTTTGTCATGCCGCCTGAGCTCAGCTGCTCCTGCGGAAATTATTGTCAGTGAATATTCGTGCGAAGATAAGTCCGAGAGGCAGCGCAAGCACAAGAAGCACAGCCTTGACGAGCCATGAAGTACCTGTTGCGGTATCGCCGAGCCCGATGAAATAAACGCCCTTGTACATGAACATACCCGGTACCATAATAACGATCGAAGGCACTGTGAGGGTTATCCTCGGATAGCCGACGAACTTCTTTATAGCCGATGCGAGAAGTCCGGCACAGAGTGCTCCGATAAAGGCCGCGATACCCATTGGTATACCTGTCAGCTCGATAAGTTCAAGCCTGAGCGTATTTGCTATCATTCCGATAAGGCCTGCCGTTACAGCCATTTTCTGAGGACTGTTGTACAGGAAGGAGAATCCGTATACACCGCAGAAGCTCGCTATCATCCTGAGGAGACAGCGTATCACGGCGTTCATCTCAGGCTCATCGAACTCTGAGGGTGAGAAGCCGAGTGCCAGTGCGGCAACCCAGCCGGTGAGCGTTGCGGTGACGATTATCATAATGGCGTAAGTACAGCGCTCTATGCCCGACCTCAGGTCGAGCTTTGCAAGGTCGAGACCTCCGGTAATAAGGGGAAATCCCGGGATAATAAAGAGCATGGCACATATATATCCGGCACGGTGTATCTGAGGTATGCCGAAGAGCATCTCAGCGAGCCTCAGACCGCCTATGTATGTACAGCAGGCAGCTGCAACTCCGGCCACAACATTGGCAAGCAAAGTGATATGTCTGTCGATGAGGAGCTTTCTGACGAACTGTCCCACACCTGCACCGAGGAAGGCACATAACATTTCCACTGTACCGCCGCCGAGGAGGTAGGTGAAGGCCGCGCAGGCTATTGCCGATGCAAGTGCAAGGGATATAGGCTTGTAATTGGCAGGCATGGACTGTATCTTGTCAAGGATTCGGTGGAACTGCTCCGAGGAGTATTTCCCTGCGCGCTCCTGGAATCCGTCTGCGAAATCCTCAAGGGCATTCAGCTTGTCGGTGTTGATACCTGTGGTGCTGAGAGTGAAAGCGCCTGTGGAGGTCTCTCCGCCGGATATGCAGGTGTACTCTATGGACATAAGACCTATGTCAGCGCTGCATACTATTCCCAGCGCCCGCGAGAGCTTGTTCATGGAGGCTCTTACTCTCCATGCAGCCGTACCGACCGAGAGCATCATCATGCCGAGTCTGCCGACAAGGGCGGCCTTCTCGCTGAGTGGAGCGTCCTTGATAGGGGAGGTGCTGTCGGTATCGATTATGTCATACCAGTCGATCGCCATGTGCTGTTTCCTGAATTTGCTCATGTGTACTTCCTCCGGTAATATTGTTCTATATAACGAAAAGTGAACAGAGAACATCACAGCCGTCAACTGTGCGTTCACCATTCACTCCGTGATGATCCGTGAAAATGCCCCGATAGACACTATCGGGGCTGAATGGTGGAGCATAGGGGACTTGAACCCCTGACCCCCACACTGCCAGTGTGGTGCGCTCCCAACTGCGCTAATGCCCCATAGGTTATAGGTGAAGCACGCTCAGCGTGCCTCACACTGGTGAGACATGAGGGACTTGAACCCTCGACCCTACGCTTAAAAGGCGTATGCTCTACCGACTGAGCTAATGTCTCATACAATAATTATTATACCATGTTGATGATATCTTGTCAAGCGGAAACAGGACATTTATACTAAATCGGCTTGTCTTACTACATTTGATGTGCAAAATAGTGCAAATTGCTGAAATTGTAATTTCCGGTTGACAAAGACTTGCAAACGTGCTATAATATATAACGTTGTAAGTGTGCTTGTAGCTCAGCTGGATAGAGTGACTGGCTACGAACCAGTAGGTCGGGGGTTCGAATCCCTCCAGGCACGCCACATTAGCCCCACTGTCAAGTGGGGCTTTTTTCTGCCTGATATAAGCGGAATTTCCGGGCAGTTTCGTCCGGGGAGTCAGAAGATGGAAATACGAGAGAAATATAGCGTTATCTTACAGTGAAATGAAGGTGAAGTATGAAAGTAGTGTTGTGCAGTGATACGGAAAGGCTGCTCTCCGAAGAGAGCTTTTCAGTGTATTCTGCGTGTATGTACAGCCCGGAGTATGAGGCGTATAAAGCCCTTATGGAGCAATTCCTGTCTGATCCCTGTGTCAAGGTGTTCGTATGTGAAAAACACGGCGATACGGCAGGCATCCTTGTACTTGACGAGACTGAGGCCATTCCTGAGATAGCAGGAATCGCAGTAACGGATGAGTTCCGGTTCCAGGGCATAGGCCGTTACATGATATATCAGGTGATAAAGAACGAGGATCTGCTCATGGTAAAGGCTCAGACTGACGAGGATTCAGTCGGCTTCTACCGCAAATGCGGCTTTACGGATGAAAGGGTTGTAAGGGAGTTCTCAGACGGGCTCTCAGTCCGCTATGACTGTTACCTGAGCAGAAAGACGGTCGCTGATACAGAAAGATAAATAAAGAAGGCCATAGCACCTGATCATCTGTCAGATCTGCTATGGCCTTTTGTATATCATCCGAGAATGATATCAAGTGTCTCAGTTATATGTCTTGTAACGAGCCTCTGTCCGCCCTTTCCTGCGATAAGAGCGGGAGCGGTATGTCCGACTATCTCTATCTTGTCGCATCTGCTGCGGCATTCGTTCCAGAGATCTTCAAATACATCAGCACCCTTGCTTTTGAAGTAGGAGCGGAATGCGTTATTTCTTGCGGAGCTCTTTCCGGCGTTGTCCATGGCAGTACATCTGTTGGGAGCTTCCGGGCCGCCGATGACGTCATAGGAAGCAACTGCGATGATTATTCGGTTGACCTTCACATTCAGTGCCTTGACTGTCTCAGCAGCATCGATAATGCTCGGGAAATAAGCTGAGCCGTTATCGAACTCTGCGCCGTCGATGAACACCATGAATACGTCCTTGGGCTTTACCTCATTTGATACAGCAGCATCCGAAAGCATGGTAAAGGAGAGGAATCTTTCGTCATAGCGGAAGGTGAGTGCAGGTGAGCGGTCAGGCTCAGCCGCTCTGACATCCGCCTCCTCCTGCATGAGTGAAGCCTTGGGAGCTGCGATATTGTTGTAAAAGATGTACTCGGCAGTATCGGGACGCATGAATTTTGAAGCGTAGTCACGGAAAAGCACAGCGACGAAGTTCTTCTTCTCGTCGGCTATGTTTCCTGCCATCATCACATTTACGGGCTCTGTGCCCGAGTATCCTCTTAGTGACTCATATACCGTCATACCGCAGCGCTGGCAGCACCAGTGGTCAACGGGTATCTTACGTTCTTCGATATCAGCGATAGGATTGCCTGATCCGGACATAACGAACTCAGAGCGGAGAGAATCGACATTTACGTCGGTCACCTTGCCGTTCGCGAGTGAATTGCTGAGTTTGTCGAAGCCGTTGTCTGTCAGCAGCTTCTGGCTCGGCCTGCGGACCTTGCCGTAGCTGATGCGGTAAACCCTGTAAAGCGGCACGCTGTAATCACGGCACCATACACAGTATCCTGTATTTGCAAGACGGTTTCTGTTATCGCCCTTCTGACCGATAGTCTCATTGAAGGTACGGTAGATGCGGCCGAAGGAGTTTCCGGCAACAGCGATACCGAGGAGCGTCATTACGACGAAAACCATATAAATGTTTACAGGTACCAGCATATCAGCGGGTTCTTCAAACAGTTCACGGTAGCTTCCGTTTGCGGCGGCGTTGAAAGCACCTGATATCCAGTGCTTGATAAGGCCGGGCGCACGCAGCGGGAACATAGCACAGCAGAGCTTGAGGAAGACAACGATGTTTATGATCTGTACGCCTCCGGCTGCTATGGCAGCGAGACGGGAGGGTATTATTACCGTTCCCTTGTTTATGGTCTTGCAGAGAGCGAAGCACATAGTATATACGGATGAGCCGAGCAGGTATACTCCTGTCATGGCAGCTGCCGGCACAAAGATCCTGTACCATTTATCCTCCTGTCCCTGACAGGCGGCGTATGCCGCAAAGAGGAGCGGTACTGCTGCGGCAGCAGTAACTGCCATAAGCGGTATATATATGAGCATTTTCTGATAGGGCAGGGCACAGTGCCAGCCGGAATCGTGGATAGTCCTTCTCGAATAAACACAGCTGACGATACCAAGGATTATCAGGACGGGAGCAGCGGCAGGGATGCCTTCCACAGGTTTCTGACCGGCAGCTATATTACTGCATACCGGAACGACGATGTTGAGGGCGATGATTAGCGCGAGCGCTATCCATACCATGACACTTACCCACCTGGTCATATGTCCTTTGCATCGGGAATTGAATTCGGTGCTTTCGTACGAAGTCATTATATCCTCCAAATTTTCAAGTATTCCGGCTCACCGCAGACTAATTTCCGCGGCGCTCAGTCCCCCCGGCAGAGCTTGTCCGGTAATTATTCATACTTTATTCATTATATCATAATACACATAATATGTCAAGGATGCTATATTAATTTATATATTAAATGAGATATGAAACCAACAGAAGAGTTAAGCGAAAAATGATTTTATCATCTCATATATGGCAATAAATGACCGATCGTTATAGTAATAATATATTACTCAGAACGATTCGTCAGGTGCTTTACAAAATGCCTTTGTAATGGTATAATATTGATACTAAGTTCTACTGAGCGGAAGGAGGAAACAATGGAGTATCTGTTAAGCACTCTGCTGGGTTACTGCTTCGGCAACATAAATCCGGCTTACATCTTATCAAAATTGAAGGGATTCGACATCAGGGAAAGGGGCTCCGGAAACGCAGGTGCCTCGAATGTAGTCATTACGCTGGGAAAGAAGGCAGGAGCGTTCACGGCGCTGTTCGATATCGCAAAGGCTGCCGTTTCTTCACTGCTTGCGACACTTATTTTTCCTCAGCTCACATCAGCTAAGGTCATGGCAGGCTGCGGATGTATTCTCGGACATATATTCCCAGTGGTCATGCAGTTCAGGGGCGGCAAAGGCCTTGCCTGTCTGGCCGGAACTATCCTTGCATGGAATTGGAAGGTATTCCTTGTACTTCTTGCCATAGAGATCGTGCTCGGCCTGTCGGTGGACTATATATGCGTTGTTCCCATGACCGGTTCAGTCATATTCACGATCGTATATGCACTGATGACAAATGAGCCTGTCGGAACTGTATTACTGGCAGTCATTGCAGTGATCATCCAGTTCAAGCACATCATCAATCTGAAACGAATCCGCAGCGGAACTGAGGCACATATCAGTTTCCTCTGGAACAATGGAAAGAAAAGCTGAGAAAACCCCGGAGTCGTCTTCTTAAAGACGTTCCGGGGCATTTTCATTCCTGAGCTTCTTCTCTTATATCAAGGCCGGAGGTATCATAGAGTACCTTTGCATGATTTGTTCGTATGAGCTTCTTCTCAACACAGTTGCCGTTTGAGCGGTCTATCTTCCTGCGGTACACCTCACCGTTCCTGTATACGTCATCCCCTTCACGGGAGAAATAGACGTTCTCGGCTGAGATATGGTATTTGTACCTCTGGGCGCAGTTAGATCTCAGCTCTCCGCAGAGGTATTCATCTGTGGTATAGATGATGAGCTGATAAATGGCATCTGTGGTGTTTTTGAAGCGGTAATCGAGGTAGTTGTACATAATGGAAGTGCCTGTGCCGAAGGGTATCTTCCTGTTGAAGTCGGGGAAGAGGTCAAGAGCGTCATGGTGGTGATGCTCAGTTATCTCCATATCGGAATGGAGTATCATCCAGTGAATTAGGTTCGTCATCTGGCACATACCGCCGCCTATGCCGGAGGAGGGATGATCGCCGAATATGGTAAGCCCCTCCTTGTATCCCTTCTTCTCGGTAGTATTTCCTACAAGCGACCAGAAGGAAAAGGTCTCCCCGGGGCGTATGATGATATTGTTTATCAGTGGTGCAGCGATAGACAGATTAACTGCCTTGTTCTCCTGCAGCCGCATATCAACATTGCCGAGCCTGCGGCGTATGAGGGAATTATGCCTGTAAATGACATGACTGAGGGGGCGCTCATATTTTTCCTTTGCAAAAGTATGCCTGTTCCTGAGGTCTGCAAGAGATCGCATGAGTATACATTTTTTTCGGAAATTGCGTAGGTGAGAGGGGATATCTCACAGAATAATTTTCGTTTGATAACAGTCATCTCCTGTCCTTTGGTTACTGTAATTATACCGCGGGAATCTTTATCTGTCAATATGATTATTGCGGACAGGTATCTGTATCTTGACAACAAAAGGGAGGACATAAGTCCTCCCAGATCTGTTATTTATTGTTCTCTTCGTCGTGGTGTCTGATCTCTGCACGCTTGATCTTGCCGCCGAGTGTCTTCGGAAGCTCCTTTACGTACTCGATAACACGGGGATACTTGTAGGGTGCTGTCTCACGCTTAACATGATCCTGAAGCTCCTTTGTGAGCTCGGGAGAGGGAGTGTAGCCCTCAGCGAGAACGACAGTAGCCTTTACTACCTGACCTCTTATGGGATCGGGCGCACCGGTGATAGCGGACTCAACAACAGCCGGATGTGTGAGCAGAGCGCTCTCTACCTCGAAGGGGCCTATACGGTAGCCTGAGCACTTGATAACATCATCGTTACGTCCTACGAACCAGTAGTATCCGCGAGAATCACGCCATGCAACGTCGCCTGTATCGTAGTTCTTTCCACCGAGAACAGCCTCAGTCAGCTCGGGGTTCTTGTAGTAGGATGTGAAGAGACCTGTGGGGTGATACTTGTCGATATCGCAGATCATGATGCTGCCTTCCTCGCCGTCCTCAGCCTCAGTGCCGTCAGCACGGAGAAGGTGGATGTTGTAGAGAGGGGAGGGCTTTCCTGTGGAACCGGGCTTGGGATCGATCCACGGGAAGTTTGCGATAAGTACAGTACCCTCAGTCTGTCCGAAGCCCTCGCGCATCTTCTTGCCTGTGAGCTCATAGATGCGGTTGAATACCTCAGGGTTGAGAGGCTCTCCTGCGTTGCAGAAGTTTTCGATGGAGGAGAGATCATACTTTGACATATCCTCCTGTAACATGAAGCGGTACATAGTAGGCGGAGCACAGAAGGTAGTGAGCTTGTACTTGCTGATTACCTCGAGTATGTCCTTGGCATTGAATCTGCCTGTGAAGTCGTAAACGAACTGTACAGCACCGCATATCCACTGTCCGTAGAGCTTGCCCCAGCCGAACTTTGCCCAGCCGGAATCGGAAATGGACATATGGAGCTTGTTCTCCTGCACCTGGTGCCAGTACTTTGCGGTAACGATATGGCCGAGAGGATGTGCAAAGTTATGACATACCATCTTTGGCATACCTGTTGAGCCGGATGTGAAGTAGATAAGCATGGTATCGGTAGCCTTTGTGGCCTGATCGCCTGTCGGGCGCTCAAAGGTATCGGGGTATTTCTCTATCTCGTCCTCGAAGAAATCCCAGCCCTCACGGGGAGAAGCAACGGCGATCTTCTTGCGGAGAGACTCTATCTGAGGAGCAGCTCCGTCGATCTGAGTACGGATATACTCGTCATCGCAGGCGATGATAGCAGAGATGCCTGCCATATTTCCTCTGTAAGCGATATCATGTGTAGTGAAGAGGAGGTTACCGGGGATGAGGATAACGCCCAGCTTGTGGAGAGCTGTGGATATTACCCAGTATTCCCAGCGGCGGCGGAGGATGAGCAGAACGACGTCACCCTTCTTCAGCCCGAGACTGCGGAAGTAGTGGCAGGTCTTGTTGGAGAGCTTTGATATGTCTGTGAAGGTGAATATCTTCTCCTCCTTGTCATGGCTGAGCCATACCATAGCCTTTTTCTCAGGCTCCTGCTTTGCCCATTCGTCAACTATATCCCATCCGAAGTTGAAATCCTCCGGTACGTTTACACGGTAATTTTCCTTGAAATCCTCATACGAATCGAATTCGATCCGGGGAAGATAACGGTCTAAAAGCATGATGATTGATACTCCTTTATATTAGGTTCCGCAGGATCATTCTGCGATCATAGTCAGAAATCTTGCCTTGGTGTCGCCTGCACAGCGCTGTCCGTGGGGGTAGGTCGGATCAAAGTAGATAGAATCGCCTTCGTTGAGGATTATCTCCTTGTCCTCGAAAACAACGGCAACACTGCCCTTGAGAACGAGGTTGAATTCCTGACCGGAGTGTGTGACCAGCTTGGCGGGCTCATCTGTGGGCTCAAGGGTTACGAGCAGAGGCTGCATGATCTTGTCCGCAAAACGGAAAGCGAGATCCTTGAATCTGTATCCGGGGAAACGGCTGATGCTTCTGCCCTTGCCACGGCGGACGACCTGGAATGTGTCTATACGGCTGGGCTCTCCTGTGACAAGCTCATTGAAATCTACGCCGAACTTGTTAGCTATCTCGTAGATGACGCTGATAGGAAAGTCTCCGTTTGTCTCATAGCCGGCGTACTGCTCAGCGCTTATGCCGAGTTCCTCTGCCAGCTTTTCCTGTGTGTAATCGCATACCTCACGCAGTTCACGTATACGAGCTGCGATCTCGCTGATGGTCTCCATAGCGTGACCTCCTTTATAGTATTGAGCTGCCCGTCTATGCAGCGGGCATATAAGATAATGATATCACAAATATTTCTGAATGTCAAGCGCCGGAAGGACTGTATCCGTTCCGGTTCCACTTGTACTCTTTGCTGTATCGGTCCTTTACCTGTTGTTAACGCTCTCAGGGTACATATCGTGCTGTGCGAGCCTGTCCCACGCCACCTGTTCCCATCTTGTGCCCATCTTGCCGTAGTTGCAGTAGGGATCAATGGAGAGACCGCCTCTCGGCAGGAATTTTCCCCATACCTCGATGTATTTCGGATCCATGAGCCTGATCAGATCGTTCATGATTATGTTCACGCAGTCCTCATGGAAGTCTCCGTGGTTTCGGAAGCTGAAAAGATAGAGCTTCAGCGACTTGCTCTCCACCATGCGAACATCAGGCACGTAAGATATATATATGGTAGCAAAGTCCGGCTGTCCAGTGATAGGGCAGAGACTTGTGAACTCCGGACAGTTGAACTTGACGAAGTAATCCCTGTCGGGGTGTTTGTTGGGGAAGGTCTCGAGAACCTCGGGGCTGTAGTCAGCGCTGTACTTTGTGTTGTTATTGCCGAGGAGGGTGATATCTCCTCTTTCTTCTGCTGTTCTTCCTTCCATTGTCATTCTCCTTTCATAAGCGGATCGGTGAGCCCGTTTGCCTCAAAGGCCGCTATCCTGTCACGGCAGGTGCCGCATTCTCCGCATGGCTTATCTCCGCCCTCATAGCAGCTCCATGTGAGCTCATATGGCACTCCGAGCTCAGTTCCGATACGGACGATATCCGCTTTTTTCATCCCCACAAAGGGTGCCTCAACGCGCAGCTGCTCACCGCTTCCGATGAATACAGCCTCGTTCATGGCATTGTTGAAGGTCTCGGAGCAGTCTGGATAGGCGTTTCCGGCTGCATCGTCGCTGTGAGCGCCGTAGTATATCACGCCGCATCCGCAGGAAAGTGCAATACTTGCCGCAGATGCGATGAAAAGACCGTTCCTGAAGGGTACGTAGGTGGATACGGGAGAACCGTCAGTCTCCTCAAGCTGTTCGGCATAGCTCTCCTTGGGTATCTCCTTGTCCGAGCCGGCCAGCAGAGAGCAGTCCGAGCCGGCGAAAATGGCCGCAAGGTCGAGAGACCTGAGCTCTACGCCGTAGTAGCCGGCAACTGCTCTTGCAGACATTATCTCCTTGTCATGCTTCTGTCCGTAGTATACAGACAGCGCAACAACATTTTCTTTTCCGTATTTATTTACGGCGAGGGCGAGACAGGTCGAGCTGTCAAGTCCGCCGCTGAACAGTACAAGTGCTTTCATGGCTCCTCCTTCTCAGTCGAGCAGCTTTTTGAGCTCGCTGTCAGTCCTGAACGCGCCGAGGTATGTGCGTGTCTCCGTATGTGAGGAGGCATTCTTTATGCCTCTTGCGGTCATGCAACTGTGGCAGCCGCTTATCTTCACTCCAACATCAGGAGTTCCGGCAGCCTCAGCTATTATCTCAGCGATATCCCTGCCGAGCTTTTCCTGCAGCTGCAGTCTCTTTGCTGCCATGTCGCAGATACGTGCTATCTTGCTCAGCCCGAGGACCTTTCCTCGCGGGATATAGCCCACATTTACGGTCATATCGTACATCAGCGCAAGATGATGCTCGCAGTAGCTGAAAACCGTGATGTCCTTCATGATGATGGCCTCATCAGCGTCTCCGCTCTCAGAGGTAAAGGTCTTGCCGAACATCTCAGCTATCTCATGGTTTGTGTATTTAGTGCCCTCGAGGACCTCTGTAAGCATATTTGCCACTCTTGTCGGAGTCTCGGCCAGTCCCTCCCTGTCGGGATCCTCGCCGATAGCCTCAAGCAGCCCTCTTATGTGATATTCTATCTTTTCCTTGTCCATGTCAGACTCCTCTCTTGTCGGGATCCCATATATACTTGTGAAGCTGGAGCTGCAGCCTTACGCCGTTCATATTGTTCTCCAGCATGAAGGTGACCATCTCCTGCGGATCTATCCTGCCGAATACAGGACTGAGATATACGCTGCACTTCTCCGTAAGTCCGTGACCATTGATTATCTCAATGGCCTTTTCAAGGTCATTCCTGTCTGAGACCACGAATTTAACCGCATCTCCCTGTATCAGATATCTGTAATTCTCCGTCAGCATGGCCTTTTCCATACCGCTGCCCGGCAGCTTGTAGTCGAGGGTGAAGAACGGCCTTTCGCTGAGCTGTGAAAGCTCAGCTATATCAACGCTTCCGTTTGTTTCTATCTCAACTGTATGACCGCGCCTGATCAGGAGGCTTATGACTTCTTCAATACCCTCACGCAGCAGGGGCTCGCCGCCGGTCAGGGTAACGTTCTTGATGCCGGTGCTGTCAGCGTAGTCTGCTATCTCCTCTGCCGTCATCATGATAGCAGGAGCATCCTGACTGTTCGCCCATTTGGTATCGCAGTAGGAGCAGCAGAGATTGCAGCCCCGGAAACGGATAAATACAGCAGGCTCACCGGCTCTGATGCTCTCGCCGTTGATGCTCGCAAACTTCTCAACTACCGCAAAGCTCATTTCTCCACCTCATATACAGCACAGTTATCGGGAGTCTCGTATACCGTCACAGACGATACCGGGAATCCCTGCATGGTGAGCTCTTCAAAGAAGTGCTTTGCAAAATTCTCGGCGGTAGGACGGAAGGGGACAGGCGTCAGGCTGAAGCCCTCATCCTTGAGTGCTGCAATAGTAGCCTCTTTCAGCGTGCCCTCTTCGAATATGAGGGTATGGTCGAAGCAGTCGGCAAGTGCGCGTACAGCCTTTTTCAGGTCGCCGAAATCTATGAGCATACCCCGCTTTTCGCCCTCTGCCTGTAACTCGCTGCCGCTTATGGTGACCTCTGCCTTCCAGCAGTGGCCGTGTATATTGGCACATTTCCCCTTGTAGCCGTGAAGGAAGTGTGCGCTGTCGAACGATGCCGAGGTTTTAAGATAATACATTCTATCCCTCCGGAAAAATAAAGGCCTGCTTATGTCAAGCAGGCGCATCTTTAACGTCAAAGCAGGAGGACACACTGTCCCCGTGCTGTTTCAACACTGATGATGCCCTGGTTTTGATTAACGACAGGATGGCGCAAACGAACTGTCGGACAGCAATTATTATAGCATTATCCGTATTTTTTGTCAACCCCTTTGACAAACCTTCCTGCCGGTGCTATAATGGAAAGGCCGGTGTCACGGGTGACATCCGGCCGATTTGTCGAAAGAAAGAGTGAAAATATGGAAATAAAGAAAGAAAAGCTCCTCAGCCGCACATGGGCTGTTGCAGTCATAGCCTTCATATGTTCTGCACTGTGGGGAAGTGCATTCTCCGGAGTAAAGACGGGGTATGAGCGCTTCGGGACAGATGTCTCCGACTGGCGTCCCCAGATGGTCTTTGCCGGAATCAGATTTGCCATAGCGGGGCTTATGGCCATACTTGCCGCCAGCATAGCCCGCCGTAAGCCGGTTCTGCCTTCCCGGACGGCAGTTCCTGCATTTATGAAGATAAGCCTTTTCCAGACCATCCTGCAATACTTTTTTTACTATATAGGACTTGCTCACACAACTGGCACCAAGGCTGCCATAATCGTTGCAGCCAACGTATTCACAGCTATACTCATTTCCTCACTGATATATAAAACAGAGAGCCTTACCCTCCGCAAGATACTTGGCTGCATTATCGGCTTCTCAGGTATCGTTCTTATAAACCTCGGCGGTCTGAGCGGTTCTTCGGGCTTCACCTTCATCGGTGACGGATTCATATTCCTCTGCACAATTGCAAGCGGATTCTCCTCCGTGCTTATGAAGCGTTATTCCGCATCTGAGGATCCGGTAATGCTCAGCGGCTATCAGTTCCTCTTCGGCGGCCTTGTCATGTGGCTGACCGGAGCGGTCTGCGGCGGACACTTAGGAAATATCAGCGCCGGTTCCGTTACCATACTTATCTACCTATCCTTTGTATCGGCAGCAGCATACTCTCTCTGGGCAGTGCTGCTCAAATACAACCCGGTCTCAAAGGTGGCGGTTTTCGGCTTTATGAACCCTATCTGCGGAGTCATCATCTCCGCCATAGTCCTCGGCGAGAGCGGAGCATTCGGCCTCAGGGGAATAGTGTCCCTGATTCTTGTCTGTGCCGGAATTTATATCGTAAACCGGAACAATACCTCCTCCGTACCTGCGGAAACTGAATAAAGAATAACAGGCACCTTTCCGGTGCCTGTTTCTGTATCCTTATACTGCCGGCAGCTCCTCCTCTCTGAAATGATCTCTGATAGGCAGATAGCATATCAGCCAGAGATTGAGCCACCATATTCCGAGATGCAGCATCAGCGGGATGATGCAGGTAAAGCCGGTGATAACAAGGCTTACTACCAGAGCAGTTCCGGCTGAACCGAAGAAAATGCTTCTTGCCGCATTCATTTCAGCGCTGCCTATGAGGGTAGTCCTGCGTATAGCTGCAATGCGGAAAAATGTGCAGCATATAATGCTGACAACCGCAATGACAACAAGGTTGACAACAAGTATAAGAAAGGCCATGAAGGAGTTGAGAGAATGTCCGAGTAGACGGAATGCCGGCGTGAAATCAGCATCGTCTATCAGTATATCGTGGATATTCTCTGTATCTATCGGCCTGACGATGCTGTTGTTTACCATCGATGATGCGAAATTTATGGTGAACAGCATACAAAGCCCGGCAACCAGCGCAAAGGCGGTAATTCTCAGTAATGACCATTTATTCATATTGTCCTCCGTTCAGGAGCAGAGCCGCTCCGTTGTTTTCTGATACCAGTATATAACAAAGCGGCTCTCCGGGCAATATGAAGTATGTAACTATATCTGTGACATCTGTCACTGATTCTCGCTGACGTATATCTCAGAGCGGTTCTGTATGCGCTCTGCGGCTTCTTCGGCAGTTATAGCGCCGGAGAAGTATTCGTTTGCCTCTTCGCATATGATGCTCCATAATTCGTTCGGGAAGGAATTTTCAATAGTCGAGCAGCCGAGAATGTACTCCTTTATCATATCCGCTTCTTCCTTTGTCTCCGGCTGTATCGGATTGCCGGATGCGGTATGTTCTGCGCCGACTTCACTGTATACCTCCTCCTCGAATCTGCTGTTCAGAGCCGAATACCCGTAGCCGAAGCTATTATCTATATAGTACCTGATGAAATCCCATGCGGCATCTTTGTTTTCACAGGCCTCTGAAATTGAAATGTAATCATTTACAGCTATTCTTCCTCCGCTTCCGTTGTCAGAAGGATAGCCGACAAATATCATATCCTCTCCGCCGCCCGCAAGGTATTTCGCCATGCAGTAACTCACCCCTTCAGCAGGGCAGTTCTGAGTTAGTACAAGGTCTCTTTCAAACCAGGTGAACTTATCCGTCCAGTACATCTGATTGGCATATCCGCCGTCAATGCCCTTGTCAGGAGTTATCTCCTCGTCAACGAATCTGTTGCAGAACTCGAGTATCTTGATGAACTTCGGGCTGTTGAAATTGCAGGTCGCTTTGTCATAGTCGATAAGTCCGTCCATAGTGTTCGTCATATTCTGGAGCATAACCATCTTGGTATCACCGTCATAGAGATGCGTAGCTGTATCCTCATGACTGTCGAATACCTCTATCATCTCATCAAGAGTCCATGTCGGCTTGTCCCATACCTTGGTCTTTACGAGCTTTGAATCAACGCTGAAGCAGTTTGAAATGGTGTAGATACCTCCGTCGGGAGAGGTCAGACACTCAAGGAAGCAAGGCACGAAAGCACTTCTGCTGTATTCGCTGTCCTTGTCCATGAGCTGCCCGAGGTCTGCAAATACGCCTTTATTTGAGAGATTTGCGACGCGGGGATATTCAAGACCTGCTATGATATCGGGGATGTCTCCCGAGACAAGTGCGGTCTCGAGTGCCTTATTGGAACTGTCGATCGCTGAGTCGTAGTTATCACCGTTCCCGTTGAAATCGTATTCTCCGTAGGTCTTGATCTCGACGTAGTTATTGTCCTGTGAGTGGTTGTAGCTGTTGATAATAGTCTTGTCGAAGACGTATGTAGCAGGTGTACCGATGGTGACTATGCTCCTGTTCTCGATATCGGAAGCATCACTCGGTGAGAGCCGTATGAGAGTTTGGCTGACCGATCCGTCACTGGAGTTATGATTATCCAGAAGGCCGAAGAACTCGCCGTTTCCGGCCGGACAGAGCTGCGTTGCGATGATGCCGGAATTGTCCCAGTTTAAGAGCATCTCCTCGGTGCCGTCATCCCTGATGCCATAGAGAGCGTCCTCTCTGCCGAGGAGGAACTGATACTCTCCGTATCCTCTCATGAGCGGACAGCCGCCGCAGTAGTAGTAATCGTCTATGGTTACCGGATCGGAAAGGGTGTTGTCCTCACGTATCTCGCGGTACTTTAAATAGCGGTTTGATATCTCTCCGTATTCACTTTCCTCGTTCTCACCTGTTGCATAAAAGAGCCTTCCGTCGCGGTCATAGATAAGGTTGGATTCGTTGAATGTGTAGGGATCGCCTTCTGCTTCATAAATGATCTCATAGCTTCCGTCAGAGGGGCTTATCCGTATTATCTTTTTCGAGTCAAGTATCCCGACAATGTCGCCATGGAAGCTGGTCAGGATCGAAAGGTAAACCTGGCCGTATTGAAAATATTCCTCAGGGAATGTTACTTCTGAGCTGTTCAGGAGTTTTCCGTCTTTGTCGTAGCTGCACGCAAAGTAGTGTGAAGTAAAATTATCGTAGTAGTTATCCCAGTCGAAACTCTCTGCTTCTTCCTCACTTTCCGGCGCGGAGATGCCGCCGTGATCCTCAGCAGTCACAAGAACGGTAAAGCTGCCGTCAGTATCGAAGAACGGTACGTGTTCGCAGGTATCATACTGCTTAGCCTCTTCGGGGATATCGTACTGTATCTCTGCAATTTCACTGAATGAACTGTCTGTGATGACAGAACGTCCGTTACCGGACGCAGAACTGTAATAAATGAAGGTAAATGAATCTTCGCCGATGCTCTGAAGGTTATAGATATAGTCATATTTCAGAGGAAGATCTATCTCTTCATACTTGTATCTTCCGTTGGTTATTCGTTTTAAAGCCTCTGCCTGTGCCTGAGAGACTGTCGTTTCCTGTACAGAAACTGTGTCTGTTGAAGCTTCGTTTCCGGCTGCCCCGTTCTCCGAAGCTGCAGGAACAGGCTTTCCGCAGGAGGTAAGTGCTGCCGCAAGTATCGCAAATGCCGCAGAAGCGGCTGTCAGTCTTTTCATGGTCATTTCCTTTCTACATCGTCTATCCTCCACTGTCCGCCGTCCCAGAGAACGGTAAAGAGGAGGTCATCGCCGTCTGAACGGCTTACTGTGAATCGTGTATCACTGCTGTCAGTTATGACAGGCTCGTCAATGAATTCCGGAGCAGGCGTCTCTCTTACAGCAGTATAAAGCTCTCCGCAGAATTCCCTGAAGGAGGGTGCAGAGCTTCCGTTTTCAACTCCGGAGAGTGTGTCGATATTTTCCTCAAAATAGCTTCCGCCGTCGTATCGCAGCTCAGACATGAAGTCCTCCGTGACGATGTCCCCGAGGAGTCCCGTTACGTCGGCAGGTACAGAAAACCTGCTGTCGGTAACAGGGGAGTAGACAATATCCCCGGGCGTACCGTCTCCGTTTATGAAAACTATCCGCTTTTCTCCGTGTTCCGCCGTCAGGCTGCCGTCTATAAGTGACGCTGCCTCAAGAAAACGGTCTGTGAGCACCTTTGCGGCAGCAGTCCTGCCCGCCTCGTCGGTTGCCGGGATAGAAGGCTCCTCAGTGTTTACAGGAGCAGTCCTGTGCAGGAACACGGTGCTTCCTGCGATTCCGGCAAATGCAGCGACAGCAGCGGCTATCCCCACAAATCTGTGCCATACCGGACGGCGGTAGCGTTCAACTCCGGACACAGCCTCATGGAACTGCTCCGTGTCTGCGCTCTCGCCGAGCTTGCTGAGTATCTGCGCGTAGATGCGCTCCGATTCCGCTTCTGAGAGAGCCGGATGATCCTTTGCGATGCGGCTGATGAGCTCCTCATCGTCGATCCTGAATATATCCTTGTCCTTCATTGTATCACACCCCGTCTATACCTGCTTTTTCAAGCAGGCTCCTCAGCTTTTTTCTCGCCCGCTGGAGGCGTTTCTGTACTGCGCTCTCGGTCATTTTAAGGAATGAAGCGATCTGACCGGAGCTCCTTCCGTAAAAGTAATGCTGCAATATGATATCCGAATCCGGCTGGCCGAGCTTTTCTACACAGCCGAGCAGGATACGCTGAGTTTCCGAGCGCTCGGAATCATTCTCGATATCCTCGCCGCTTGAAAGCTCATATTCTAAATCATCAAATGCTGCGGAACGGCTGTTCCTCACTGACAGCTTCCGGAAGCTGTCTATTGCTGTACGTCTGGCTATGGTGGAGATGATCCCCTTGAGGTCGCCGTTATGACCGGAGGGATCACGAAGTGCCCTGAAAACGGCGACGAATGTATCTGAGACACATTCCTCAACGTCCTCCGCCGAGCCGCAGCTGCGAAGGCAGTTGGCAGTAATGGCGTAGACATAGCCGCAGTATTCATCATACAGCGCACGCTGGCCGGTCTGAGGAGAACTCTCCATAAGACGCCGGAGCTCGCTGTCGGTCATTAATCATCCACTCCTTTGAACATGTTCATTACTATACTCGGAACAGATCCGGCAAGGCGGACAGGTTCCGGAAAAATTTTTTTGATTGACAATCCTGCACCTATAAGGTATAATTAAATAAAAAACACAGGAGGTGACAGGAATGAAGGAGAACTACGAGATCTGCCACTGCATGGGCGTTACCTACTTCGATATCGAGGATGCGCTCAAGGACAGCGACAAGCTCGAGGATGCAGTCGCACTTTTCGACAAGGTGCAGCAGGCCACACACTGTTCAACGGGCTGCGGCGGCTGCCACGACAAGATCCTCAGCACAATATCCGAAATAATGATGGCATGACAAGAGGGCGCAGAGAAGCGCCCTCTTTTTCAGTTTCTCCCGAGCTGCCAGAATGCGACAGCGCTTGCAGCCGCTACATTCAGCGAATCAACGCCCCTCGACATGGGTATCTTTATGGTATAGTCGCAGGCGGCTATGGTATCCTCCCTGAGCCCCTCGCCCTCAGTGCCGAGCACAACGGCGAGCTTTTCTGTTTCCGCCAACCGTTCGTCGCGTATATCCACCGTATCGTTCCTCAGTGCCATAGCGGCACAGCAGAATCCCTTCCCCTGTAAGTAACTGATATAGTCGCTGCCGGGGAGATAAGACCAGGGCACCTGGAATACCGTACCCATGCTCACTCTAACGCAGCGCCTGAAAAGGGGATCGCTGCACCTCTCAGTCAGCAGCACAGCATCGATACCGAGAGCGGCAGCAGAGCGGAATATGGCACCAACATTGTTCTGGTTCATGATGTCTTCGAGTACGGCTATCCTGCACGCTCCCGACAGGAGATCCTCCAGATCCGGCAGCTCCCTGCGGTGCATAACAGCGAGAAGTCCCTGAGTTAGCTTAAAACCCGTGAGCTCCGTGAGAACGGTGCTGTCTGCGGTATAGACGGGTATATCCCCGCATCTGTCCATGATATCCCTTGCCTGCCCGGTGATGTATTTTCTCTCCGCAAGCAGGGAAATGGGCAGATATCCGCTGTCAAGGGCCGTGCGAATGACCTTGGGGCTCTCCGCAACGAAGATGCCCGGCTCAGGCTCGTTCCACCTGAGGAGCTGCTGCTCGGAGGTATTTGTATAGGGTATCAGCTCCGGCGCTGAAAGATCTGTAATTTCTGTTATCACAGGCATGGTATCTCTCCTTTGCATTTTAATAAGTATATCATGTACAGTCGGCAAAGTCAAGGTTGGTCAGAGCGATTTGTATGCCTGTCGAGTGATACGAAGATGCTACATTCTTGCACTAATGTCTTGCTGAAACGGTAAAATGACCAACTTTCACGTCAGATATCCGTCAAATTGTACAAATGAACGTACATATTTTTAGTTGTATACACAAACTTAAATACAAATTTGTCAAGTTGTATTTACAAGTAGAAATTGCTGTGATATAATTAAATAAGTAAATGGTACACCTGTACATACGGTGCAGGGCATCCCGTTTTACAGTTACACGATCGGAGGTAAATATGGAAGACTACAAATACATGACGATCGTGGAATGGGCAAAGAACTATATTGCGTCGGAAAAGCTCAAGACAAATGACCGCTTTCTGACAGAGAAGGAGCTTTGCGCTATCCACGGTGTCAGCCGCCAGACGGTAAGACAGGCTCTCATGCGCCTTGAGAGCGAGAATGTGATATGCAGGGTGAGAGGAAGCGGAACTTTCGTCAAGGGCGGAGTTACTGCCGTACCCTCATTAACCAAGAGCATCGGCGTAATATCCACATATTTCAGCGACTACATCTTCCCCTACATCGTAACGGGAATAGAGAGCGTGCTCAACGAATCCGGCTATGCCATGCAGCTCGCTATCACTCACAATCAGGTGGCTGAGGAGACACAGGCTCTCAGGAGCATGATCTCCCACGGAGTACAGGGACTTATCGTAGAGCCCTCCAAGAGCGCTCTCCCCAACCCCAACACAGACCTCTACAACGAGCTGAAGAGAAGCGGAGTGCCGCTCGTCTTCTTCAATGCCAAGTATCCCTGGTCTGAGTTCCCCTGCGTAGCCATGGACGACGAGGCGGCAGGCAGGCTTATCACTGACCACCTCTTTGATAACGGCCATACAAGGATATCAGCTATATTCGCTCTTGACAATATGCAGGGCCATAAGCGTTACAGCGGCTTCATGCAGAGCTGTCTCGCACACGGCGCAGCTGATGCCGAGAAGAATGTGATCTGGTTCTCTGCGGCAGAGAAGAAGCAGCTCTTCCGCTACGGCAAGGAAAGGCTTCTTGAGATCCTGATGAACTCCACAGCAGTAGTATGCTACAACGATGATCTTGCTCTCAGCATGATGCAGTTCTGCAAGGAGTACGGCATTAATGTACCCGATGATGTATCCATCGTCGGCATAGATGATTCAAAGATCGCTTCGATATGTGATATCCCGCTCACCACAGTTGCACATCCTCACCGCAGGCTCGGCGAGATGGCAGCAAGATCGCTCCTCGAGCAGATCAGTTCTCCTCAGAGCGAACACAAGGATATCATATTCGCTCCTGATCTCAAGGTGAGAAATTCCGTAAAGGATCTCAGGATCACAGAAAAGGCGGTCTCGTGACTTAACGTCGGGGGTGACCGGAAATGGGAAAAACAGAATGCGGGAATGCTTCCGGTATCATCAGGAAACCGGATACTGAAAAAATAGAATCGCTCTTACAGAGCGGGGGGATAGACATCTGCCGTGAGCGCCTAAGAGAGATACTCACCGAGGCTGGTGTCATAGGTCTTGATTCCCTTATGGCAAGGCTGTATGTCAGCATGGAGATATATATTGCTGCTCACAGCTTTGCGTCTGGCATAGGTATAGACAGCACGGTATTCTGCGAGCGCTTCGGAACAGTGGATGACATAGGAGGAAGGCTTGCAACAGAGGAATCCTCGCTGTCCTTCCTCACCGAACTCGTACAGCAGTGCATTATGTGGCGCATAGAGGCAGCTGCGGGACAGGGAGCCGCTATCGCAAGGAAGGCCAAGCACTACATCGACAGGAATTATATGAACGAAGATGTATCACTCAGGAAGGTCGCTTCGGCCGTCGGACTGAGCCCTTCCTACCTAAGCGCACTGTTCAAGAAGGAATCAGGGGAGAATTTGTCCGAATATCTTACAAGGGTAAGGATACATCATTCCAAGGAGCTTCTCTGCTGTACTTCCAAGCTAATCAGCGAGATTGCTTATGACGTGGGATACCGGGATTATCGGTATTTCAGCCAGATCTTCAAGAAGCACACAGGCCTTACTCCGAGGCAGTTCCAGAGTATGGCCAACGTAAGACATTGACAACTAATTATCATCTAATCATAAAATCTTCCACATTTTCGATGATTATTTAGGTTGAAATGTCTGTACAAGTCAGATATAATGTAAATACAAGTTGATGACATGATCCCGGCTGGCGGCATGGTCATCAGGACGAAAGCTATATATTATGTAAGGAGTGTTATCTATGAAAGCAAGAAAGATCTTCTCAATCATTGCAGGTACAGCTGTATGCGCTGCTATGCTCGCTTCATGCGGAACAGCACCTGCCTCAACCACACCTTCCTCAGCAGGAAATCCTTCAGGCGGGAATTCCGGTTCACTGATCAAGGTAGGAATCATCAACAACGATCCCAATGAGTCAGGCTATCGTACTGCAAATGACAAGGATCTTAAGGCCACCTTCACAAAGGAGAACGGCTTTGACGCTTCCTTCGCATACAGTCTCAAGAACGACGAGCAGATCACACACGCCCAGAAGTTCATCCAGGACGAGGTCGACTATCTTCTCCTCTCAGCTGCTGATATGGCAGGATGGGATTCAGTACTCAAGGATGCTAAGGACGCAGGAGTAAAGGTCATCCTTTTCGACCGTACTATCTCTGCTGATCCGAGCCTTTATGAAGCTTCCATCGTTTCAGATATGCCCAAGGAGGGCAAGACTGCCGTTGACTGGCTTAAGAGCCAGAATCTTGACGGATATGAGATAATCCACATTCAGGGCGTTATGGGCTCGGCTGCTCAGGAGGGACGCTCAGGCGCTCTCAACGATGCTGCCAAGGAGCTCGGCTGGACTATCGTCACACAGCAGACAGCTGAGTGGAACGCTGAGAAGGCTCAGCAGATCGTGCAGTCAGTTATCGACTCAGGCAAGAGTTTCAATGTAATATATGCAGAGAACGACGATATGGCCAAGGGCGCTGTTGCGGCTCTCGACCGTGCCAATATCTCACACGGCGTCGGCAAGGACGTTATAGTAATGGGCTTCGACTGCAACAAGTGGGCACTTGAAGAGCTCAAGGCAGGCAACTGGAACTATGACGGACAGTGCAACCCCTTCCAGGCTTCATACATCAAGGATATCATCGATACTCTTGAGAGCGGCGGCACTCTGAAGGAGAAGACCGTCATCATGGACGAGAAGGGCTTCGATGCAACCACGATCACAGCCGATGATGTAGAGAAGTACGGCATCTGATCTCTGACCGTGACATTATCTATAGTGCGGTGAGACATATTTCTTAAGTGGTATGTCCCCGCACTATTTTTTGAAACTAACAGGCTTGGAGGGAGTAAAATGCAGGAAAGATCGCTGCTTGAGATGCGCGGGATATACAAATCCTTCCCGGGAGTAAAGGCTCTCCGGAATGTTGATTTCACCCTCAGGGCAGGCGAGATCCACGCCCTTATGGGAGAGAACGGTGCCGGTAAATCCACACTTATCAAGGTGCTTACCGGAGTCCATATAAAGGATGAAGGCGATATCTTTATCAAAGGCCATGACGGCCCTGTGCAGATACACTCTCCGCAGGAGGCACAGAACCTCGGAATAAGTACGGTATATCAGGAGATATCACTCTGCCCGAATCTCTCTGTTGCTGAGAACATCTATCTCGGCAGGGGAGAAGGCAGATTCATAAGCTGGAAGGAAATGAACAGGAAGGCTGAGAAGCTCCTTGATTCGCTTGGGATAGCCGTAGGGCCTACAGCCCAGCTCGCAAGCTGCTCCATAGCCGTACAGCAGATGATAGCCATTGCAAGAGCTGTTGATATGGACTGCTCCGTGCTCATACTTGATGAGCCCACATCCTCACTTGACGAATCCGAGGTGGCAAGGCTCTTCACCCTTATGAGACAGCTCCGTGAACGCGGAACAGGCATCATCTTCGTCACCCACTTCCTCGATCAGGTCTATGAAGTGTGTGACAGGATAACCGTCCTCAGAGACGGCGCTCTTGTGGGAGAATACGAGATTGAGAAGCTGCCGCGTGTGCAGCTCGTATCTAAGATGCTCGGCAAGGAGCTCGACGATATGGCGGATATCAAGAATGATATCCCGGTATTCACCGACAAGAAGGATACGCCGGTATATGAAGCAAAGGGGCTCTGCTCCACGGAAGGCATCAAGCCCTTTGATTTCAGTATACGCAAGGGCGAAGTAAATGGCTTCACCGGACTTCTCGGCTCCGGACGAAGCGAATGTGTCCGCGCCATATTCGGTGCAGACAAGGTCACCTCCGGCAAGGTGAAGATGGACGGCAGGGAAGTCGATATCTCGAGGCCCATAGATGCCATGAAGAACGGCATAGCCTATCTTCCCGAGGACAGAAAGCGTGACGGCATAGTCGGAGACCTCTCCGTCCGCGACAACATCATACTTGCCCTGCAGGTAACAAAGGGCTTCTTCAGGCCGTTCTCAAAGGCCCAGGCCACAAAGTTCGCAGACGAGTACATAAAGCTCCTCGATATCAAGACAGCATCGGTCAACACACCGATAAAGTCTCTCTCGGGCGGCAATCAGCAGAAGGTCATACTGGGACGCTGGCTGCTCACACACCCGAAATATCTTATACTTGATGAGCCCACAAGAGGTATCGACGTCGGAACCAAGGTCGATATCCAGAAGCTGGTGCTGAAGCTCGCATCAGAGGGCATGAGCGTGACGTTCATCTCCTCCGAGACAGACGAGATGCTCCGCACCTGTTCAAGGCTCCTTGTAATGCGTGACCGTAAGCTCGTCGGCGAGCTCACAGGTGACGAGCTTACCCAGAATACTATTATGAACACCATAGCAGGAGGTGAAAGAAATGACGGCTGAAAAAAAGAAGGAGGGATCCTTTCTCTCAGGCCTCCTGAGAAATCAGATCTTCATCCCGATAGCCGCACTTCTTCTCCTTGCGGTATTCAATCTCATAGCAGATCCGGGCTTCTTTGATATCAAGCTCGGCTACAACAGTGCAGGCTCACCGGTACTCTCCGGTTATCTCATAACCATAATCGACTGCGGTACTGAGCTTGCCATACTTGCCATAGGCATGACGCTCGTGACAGCCGCTTCCAAAGGTCAGGACATCAGTGTCGGAGCAGCCATAGCCATAAGCGGAAGCGTGCTCCTGAGAGTGCTCTGCGGTACGGAATCCCGGCCTGAGACTCTCCATGCTCCCATAATCGTGGCTTTTCTTGTGAGCTGCCTTGTAGCCATGGCCTTCGGAGCCTTCAACGGCACACTCGTTGCATTTTTCCGTATACAGCCCATGGTAGCAACGCTCATACTCTTCACCGCAGGCCGCTCCATAGCTGCATGGATAAATAACAACGAGCTGCCCATAGTGACCGACGAGACGTTCTCGTGGTTCGGTAACTACATACCCGGTATCCCCATACCGACACCGGTTTTCATCGGTATCATCTTTTTCATACTCACATGGGCGATGCTGAAATTCACCAACCTCGGACTGTATGTTCAGTCCGTAGGTATCAATGAGCAGACCTCACGCCTTAACGGTCTCAATCCTGAGCTGATAAAGCTGTGCACCTACGTTCTCCTCGGAGTATGCGTAGCTGTTGCAGGCTTCATCAAGGTGAGCCGTCTCTCGACCATCAACTATTCCGTAGTTGCCAAGGATATCGAAATGGACGCTATCCTCGCAGTTGCCCTCGGCGGAAACTCCCTGAGCGGCGGCAAGTTCAACATGAAGACATCGGTACTGGGTGCATACGTTATCCAGTTCCTTACAACAACACTTTACAAGTTCAACGTAAAGTCGGATGCACTCTCCGCCTACAAGGCAGTCGTAGTAATACTCCTTGTTGTGCTCAGTGCTCCGGTAGTACGTGAAAAGCTCTCATCACTCATCCGCAGGCTCACACCCTCCGGAAGTGCGGGCGCAAAGGCATAAGGGGGTATTGGTATGAAGCCGGTTAAATACCGCAGCACAGGGCTGCGGAAAGGTATCGGGCACATGACGGACACCAATCTGCTTATGTCCATAACTATCGTAGTATTCATAGTGATGTATCTGTGTGCTGTGATCTTCCTCCAGAAGGGATTTCTCAAGCCTCAGACCTTCCTCAATCTGCTCAACTCCAACGCAGCGCTGATAATACTCTCCTGCGGCATGACAGTCGTAATGATAACTGGAGGCATCGATATTTCCGTCGGCGGCGTTACAGCACTGGTAAGTATGTGTTCAGCGGTCTGGCTCGACTACAAGGGCGGCACAGTTCCCGGGGCGATGCTAATATCTCTCGGTATCGGACTTGCCTTCGGACTGGTGCAGGGCTTCCTCATAGCCTACCTTGATATCCAGCCCTTCATCGTCACTCTTGCCGGAATGTTCTTCGCAAGGGGAATGACCACCATAGTCAACACAAATCCCTTCAATGTACAGAACGAATCCTTCGTGAAGCTGAAGGATACAAGGATCATCATTCCCTTCCTCGGCTCCTATAACAAGAGAGGAGAGTACATCAATGCCTATATCGAGATAGGCGTGGTGGTAGCGCTCCTTGTAGTGGCTGTACTCTTCGTTGTCCTCAAATGGACAAAGACAGGCCGCAGCTTCTATGCTGTCGGCGGAAACAGACAGAGCGCTCTCATGCTCGGAATCAACGTCCGCAGAACGACCTTCATCTCCTATCTGATAAGCGGTCTCCTGGCAGGCATCGGCGGCTTCGTGTACTTCATGCACGTCGGCTCCGGATCTGCCTCGCACGCATCGGGAGCTGAGATGAACGCTATAGCCTCCTCAATAATCGGCGGCACTATGCTGACCGGAGGAGTAGGAAATATCATCGGGACTCTCTTCGGCACCATGTCCCTTGCGCTGATCCAGAACATCGTTTCATCGGTAGGCCTTGACCAGGCATGGTGGACCGGCATTACCATAGCGGCAATGCTCTGCACCTTCCTTGTTGTACAGAGCATCATAATCGCACGCCGCAAGAAGAGACTTATGTCCGCAGCTGGCGGAAAGAAGACGGGGGGTGCATGATAGATATGGAGATCAATGACTACATCAGAGACGGCAAAGCCGTCATAGGCATCGAGTTCGGCTCCACGCGCATAAAGGCTGTTCTCATCGGCGAAGATCACGCACCTCTCGCGTCCGGAGTACATGACTGGCAGAACAGTCTTGAAAACGGCGTCTGGACCTACTCCCTTGACGAAGTGAAGGAAGGCATCCGGGACTGCTTCGCCGGACTTATGTCCGATACGGAAAAGAAGTACGGAGTAAAGCTGAGCTCCGCTGCCGGAATAGGCATATCGGCCATGATGCACGGATACCTTGTATTCGGCTCGGACGGTACACAGCTCGTACCCTTCCGCACCTGGCGCAATACCATGACAGCAGAGGCCGCCGACAGGCTGACCGAAGCATTCGATTTCAACATACCCCAGCGCTGGAGCGCTGCCCACCTGTATCAGGCGATACTGAACAACGAGCCCCATGTCGGAAAAATAGCCTTCATGACCACTCTCGCCGGATATGTACACTGGCTGCTCACAGCCAGAAAGGTCATAGGTGCGGGTGATGCTTCGGGCATCTTCCCCATAGATCAGGCAAGTTGCGGCTATGATACAGAGCTGATGAAGCGATTCGACCTGATGACGAGCGGAACTCCTTTCCGGAAGAAGCTCGCCGAGATACTGCCTGAGATCATACGTCCGGGCGAATGTGCCGGAACACTCACAGAGACCGGCGCAAAGCTCCTCGATCCCACAGGCACATTCAGAGCAGGAGTACCCCTCTGTCCGCCTGAGGGCGATGCACAGACAGGTATGGCCGCAACGAACAGTATACTTCCGCGTACGGGAAACGTATCGGCAGGAACATCCATATTCTCCATGATAGTTCTGGAGCAGCCCCTGAGATCGGTACACAGGGAGATAGACATAGTCACCACACCGGACGGCGATCCCGTCGCCATGGTACACTGCAACAGCTGTACCACCGATCTCGACGCATGGTTCTCCATGTTCGGTGCTCTCCTTGAAAAGTTCGGCGCAGGTATGCCAAAGGGGCAGCTATATGATACCCTCTACGCTCTTGCAGCAGAGGGCGATCCGGACTGCGGCGGCATCACAGCCTACAATTACTATGCAGGAGAGCCTGTCACAGGAATCGGGACAGGAGCACCAATGCTCATACGCCGCCCCGATTCAGCCTTCACACCGCAGAATCTTCTGAGGAGCCTTGTCTGCTCCTGTGTTGCTTCGCTGAAGAAAGGCATGGATATACTCACAAGACAGGAGCACGTCTCCATAGACCGTATATGCGCCCACGGCGGACTGTTCAAGACGCCGGTACCCAGCCAGCAGATACTGGCAGCGGCACTCGGAGCGGACGTCACACTCAACAGTGCTGCCGGAGAAGGCGGAGCATGGGGAATAGCGCTGCTCGCAGCATATATGGCGCGCAGGAGCGAGGGCGAGTCTCTTGCAGAATATCTCGGAGAACGTGTATTTGCAGAAATGAAGGGCAGTACGGTATCACCCTCTGAAAACGATGCCGCAGGAATGGAAAGCTACATGAAGGACTATACGTCCCGCCTTGCAGCTGAACGAGCCCTTAATGACAATAACTGATCAAAGGATGGTTGCTATGAAGTTCTGGTTTATCACAGGATCACAGTTTTTATACGGTGAAGAGACCTTGAAGCAGGTCGAGGCAAATTCAAAAATCATTGTGGAGGGACTGAAACTGCCCTTCCCGGTAGAGTACAGGATAACGGCCAAGACCGAGGCTGAGATAGAGCGCGTGATGCGCGATGCAAACTACGACGACGAATGTGCTGGTGTGATAACTTTCTGTCATACTTTTTCGCCCTCGAAGATGTGGATAAACGGCCTTGCCATGCTCCAGAAGCCCTGGCTCCACTTCCACACCCAGTTCAACGAGTCTATTCCGAATGAGGAGATAGACATGGATTATATGAACCTCCACCAGTCTGCTCATGGTGACCGTGAGCACGGCTTTATCGGCGCACGCCTGCGTATGCCGAGAGCAGTGGTTGCAGGCTTCTGGAAGGATCCCGCAGTACAGGAGAAGATAGCTGACTGGCAGCGTGCTGCCATAGGCACTCTCTTCAGCAAGAGCCTGAAGATCGTACGCTTCGGCGACAATATGCGCGAGGTCGCAGTTACTGAGGGCGACAAGATCGAGGCGCAGCTCCGTCTCGGCTGGCAGGTCAACACATGGGCGGTTGGTGACCTTGTAAAAGAGATGAATGCCGTTACCGACGCCGAGATCGACTCCCTGATGAAGGAGTATGCAGAGCTCTACGATTATGACGAGAGGGATACTGACTGCATCCGCTATCAGGCTCGGGAGGAGATAGCTATCGAGAAGATACTTGTCCGCGAGGGCGCAAAGGCATTCTCCAACACCTTCCAGGATCTCTGGGGTATGGAGCAGCTTCCCGGACTGGCTGCACAGCATCTTATGTACAAGGGCTACGGCTTCGGCGCGGAGGGCGACTGGAAGACAGCCGGTCTCGGAGCAATCATCAAGGCTATGTATCCCGACGGACATTCCTCATTCATGGAGGACTACACCTACGACTACAAGCACGAACTCATTCTCGGCGCACATATGCTGGAGGTCGATCCCCGCATCGCAGCCGGACGTCCCCGCATCGAGGTACACCACCTTGGCATCGGCGGCAAGAATGATCCTGCAAGAATAGTGTTTGAAGGCATGGAGGGCAAGGCGAAGGCTCTCTCACTCATAGATATAGGCGGAAGATTCAGGCTCATCGCACAGGACGTTATCTGCGTCAAGCCCTTCCAGACAATGCCCAACCTGCCCGTAGCAAGGACAATGTGGCGCCCCGAGCCCTCCTTCCTCGAGGGACTTGAGTGCTGGATAATCGCAGGCGGCGCACATCACACCGTCCTCTCCTATGATATCACAGACAGGGCAGTCCGCGACTTTGCAAGGATAATGGGCATAGAGCTCGTTACTATCAACAGCTCGACCACAGTAACAAGCCTTGAACGCGACGTGAAGCTCGGAGATGTTATCTATGGACGTTAAGGAACTGAAAGAAACAGTCCTCCGGGCAAATCTTCTCCTTCCGGAGTACGGCCTCGTCACCTTCACATGGGGCAACGTAAGTCAGTACGATCCGGAGAGCGGACTTGTGGCCATAAAGCCAAGCGGAGTTGAGTACAGCTCCATGACGGCTGATGATATCGTCGTCCTCACCCTCGACGGCGAGAAGGTGGAGGGCAGGCTCAATTTCTCGAGCGATACTCCCACACATCTTGAACTGTACCGCCGTTTCAATGGCGTATACGGCATAGTGCATACCCACAGCCGTTTTGCGACTGCCTTTGCACAGGCACGCACATCCATACCGCCCCTCGGTACTACCCACGGCGACTACTTCCACGGCGCCATACCCTGCACAAGGGATATGACAGCTGAGGAGATAGGTGGGGAGTATGAGCTTGAAACAGGTAAGGTCATAGTGGAGTGCTGCCCTGACTACGATAACATACCCGCTGCTCTCGTTGCCAGTCACGGCCCCTTCGTATGGGGCGGCGACGCAATGGAGGCAGTCCATAATTCCGTTGTCCTTGAAGAGCTTGCAGCTATGGCATGGATAACGCGCACCTTAAAGCCCGGCGCAGAAGAGATGCCGGCAGTTCTGCTCGATAAGCATTTTTTCCGCAAGCACGGCGAGAATGCCTATTACGGGCAGAAATAACCTCCATGGTCATTCCTCGCTTTCCGGTTCCCTCCCGGAAGGAATGATATGTTCATATCAGTATCCCTCCATACAGGTCCTCCCTCGATCAGCTGATAACAGGCAGCTGATAAAAGACCTGTACAGGGATTCTGGCAAAGAAAGCCGGATAACTCCGTAAGGGGAAATCCGGCTTTCTTTGTGCCTTGTTTACTTACAACAGGGAAGAACGTCCAGCCGCATATACCCAGGAACTACTTGACAACCTGCCGGATATATAGTATAATGATTATACATTTAATGAAAGGAGCGATATAACTTGTTACTTACTATTACCTATGAAGGAACAAATACACAGGAGCTTGGCTACCTGTTGCATAAAAATCCCGGGCGGGCGCAGCAGTTCGAGCTGTCCTACGGTAAGGCCTACGTGTTTTACCCGGAAGTATCGGACTCCAGAACGACCGCCGCTTTGCTGCTGGATATTGATCCTCTTGATCTTGCAAGGGGAAAGGTGGGCAGCAGGGACGGCGGCCTTTTTGATTATGTGAATGACCGTCCCTACGCCTCAACATCTTTCATGAGCACGGCAATAGTCCGCATTTTCGGTACGGCAATGAGCGGACGCTGCGACAAACGGCAGGAGCTTGCAGATACACCGCTGAAGCTGACCGCCACTATCTTCTCACTGAAGGACAACGGCGATACAGAGCTTGCAGAGGAAATGTTCGGGCCTCTGGGCTATACTGTAACTACTGAGCGCACAAAGCTGGATGACAGCTTTCCCGAATGGGGCATATCACCCTATATTGACCTGACTGTCAGCGGAACAGTGAAGCTGTCAGAGCTGCTCAATCATATCTATGTGCTGATACCTGTCTTTGATAAGCAGAAGCATTATTACATAGACGAGGAGGAGATCCAGAAACTCCTCGACCATGGTGAGGGCTGGCTTTCCGGTCATCCCTACAAGGAGAAGATAACCCGCCGCTATTTTAATGCAAGAAAAAGCTATGTACGCAAAGCGCTGGATATCCTGCTCAGCTATGAAGATGCCGAGCCGGATGATACGGATGTTGCAGAGACCACAGAGGAAAAGGAAGCTCGTACTCCGCTTAACACTCAGCGTCTTGAAACAGTGAAGAACGCAGTTCTCGCAAGCGGCGCAGCAAGCGTCATCGACCTCGGCTGCGGAGAGTGCCGTCTGACCTCACTTCTGCTCAGTGAACAGCAGATAAAGAAAGTCACAGCCTGCGACGTTTCTGTTTCAGTGCTTGAAAAGGCTGCACAGCGCCTCCACCTTGACCGTATGCAGCCATATAAAAAGAACAAGCTGACGCTTATGCAGGCATCCCTGACTTACCGCGACAAGCGCTTTGAGGGGCATGACTGTGCCTGTGTGGTGGAGGTCATCGAGCATATCGAGCCCATGAGGATACCGGCATTCGAGCGTTCAGTCTTCGAGTTTGCTGCACCGAAAACAGTTATCCTCACAACGCCGAACAGGGAATACAATGCTAATTACGAGCATATGCAGGAAAATACACTCCGTCACGGCGACCACCGCTTTGAGTGGACGAGAGAGGAGTTCCGCGCATGGACAGAGCATATCTGCGAGAGATTCGGCTATACCTGTGAGATCAGCGGCATCGGCGACGTGGACGAGATAAACGGCACACCGACACAGATGGGGGTGTTTACGAAAAATGGATAAATTCAGGATAGAGATACCGGAGTTTTGCCTTGTGGCAATGGTGGGCGGAACATCATCCGGCAAGAGCAGCTTTGCACTCAGGCATTTCAAGCCTACCGAGGTGCTTTCCTCCGACTTTTTCAGAGGCATGGTCTGCGATGACGAGAACTGCCAGAGCGTTTCGGGAGATGCCTTTGATCTGCTGTTCTACGCAGCGAACAAGCGTCTGAACAATATGAAGCTGACAGTCATCGATGCGACCAATATCCAGCAGAGCGCCAGAAAACAGATCATTGACCTTTCAAGGGAGCAGAACGTCCATGCGGCAGCTATCGTGCTGAATCTCCCCGAGGAGCTCATGCAGGAGCGCAACAAGGCACGTCCCGAGCGGAACTTGCCGGAGCGTGTCATCCGCGAGCACTGCCGCGAAGTCAGGCGAAGTATCAAGGGACTTAAACGTGAGGGCTTCCGCTTTGTCTACGTCATCAATTCTCTTGAGCAGCTTGAAAAAACGGAGATCGTCCGCACGAAGCTGTGGAACGACAAGAAGGAGCTCCATGGACCTTTCGATATCATCGGCGACATTCACGGCTGCTGTGATGAACTGGAAATGCTGCTTGGCAAGCTGGGCTATGTGAAGACCGACGGCGTGTATTCTCACCCTGACGGCAGAACGGCAGCTTTCCTCGGCGATTTCTGCGACAGAGGAAACCGAAATGCCGATGTGCTGCGGCTTGTCATGGATATGGTGAAAAGCGGAAATGCAATCGCTGTTCCCGGCAACCATGACGTGAAGCTGTTGAAATATCTTCGCGGCAAGAGCATTGCCATGACACACGGCATTGACAGGACTATTGCCGAGATCGAAGCGCAGGGCGAGGAATTCAAAGCCGAGGTCGCTGAGTTCATCGACAGCCTTATCAGCCACTATGTCCTTGACGACGGCAAACTTGTCATCGCTCATGCAGGACTGAAACATGAGTATATCGGCAGAGGCTCATCAAGAGTGCGTGAATTCTGCCTTTACGGCGAGACCACCGGAGAAACAGATTCCTACGGCCTGCCTGTCCGCATTGACTGGGCAGCAGATTACAGAGGTCGTGCGGCGGTTGTATACGGACATATCGCAGGCGTTGAAGTCAGGAGCCAGAACAGCACTTACTGTATCGACACAGGCTGCGTCTTTGGCGGCAAGCTGACAGCCTACCGCTATCCCGAAAAAGAGATCGTGGAAGTACAGGCGCTTCAGCAGTATTATGAGCCGGTCAGACCGCTGGAAGAGGAGATCGACACCGATATGGGCGATATGCTCACAGTCGGCGACTTCAACCGTAAGCTGCACATTGAAACGGAGCTTATGCACTCTATCGACATCCATGAGAACAATGCCGCAGCTGCACTGGAGACCATGTCACGCTTTGCGGCCGATCCCCACTGGCTCATCTACCTGCCGCCGACAATGTCCCCCTGCGAAACAAGTGAACTTGACGGCTATCTTGAACACCCCTTGCAGGCGTTTGAGTATTACCGCAGCCGCGGTATACGTAATGTGGTCTGCGAGAAAAAGCACATGGGCTCCCGTGCGGTCATAGTGCTCTGCAAGTCGCCGGAAACGGCACTGAAGCGCTTCGGCATCACTGACGGTACAAGGGGCATCATCTATACCCGTACAGGCAGACGCTTTTTCGATGACGATACCACAGAAGCAGCGCTCCTTGACAGACTGGACAAGGTGCTGACGCAGACAGGTTTCTGGAACGATTTTGAGACGGACTGGGTGTGCCTTGATACGGAGCTCATGCCCTGGTCAGAAAAGGCTCAGGGACTTATCCGTTCTCAGTATGCCCCCACAGGAAATGCCGGTGAGGGAAGTCTTGCGGCCGCTGTGACAGCGCTTGAAAAGGCGTGTCAGCGTCAGAACACCGCATTTGAAGTCAGCAGCATCACCTCAGGACAGAACGTGGATCTGCAGGCTGTACTTAAATCATATCAGACTAAGAAGGACGATATTGACCGTTATCGCAGGGCATACCGTGAATACTGCTGGACAGTGAAGAGCATCGATGACTTCCGTATCGCCCCTTTCCATATCCTTGCAGTGGAAGGAAAGGTCTTCTCGGAGGAGAAGCACATCTGGCACATGGAGAATATCCGTAAGTATATCACGGGCATCGATCCTGTTTACATGAAAACACCATATATCTGCGTGGATACCGAGGACGAGGAGAGCGTACAGTCCGGCGTTGACTGGTGGCTTTCCCTTACCGGAAACGGCGGTGAGGGGATGGTCGTAAAGCCGGAGACCTATACCGCTAAGCAGGGCTACAAGCTGCTTCAGCCTGCGGTAAAATGCAGAGGACGGGAGTATCTGCGTATCATCTATGGCGCGGAGTATCTTGAGCCCGGACATCTGAAAAGGCTGAAAGTACGTTCCCTGAACCGTAAACGCACCCTTGCACTGAAAGAGTTCTCTCTCGGAATGGAATCGCTGCACAGGTTCGTAAACGGCGAGCCGCTTTACAGAGTGCATGAGTGCTCTTTCGGCGTGCTGGCCTTCGAGAGCGAGCCCGTCGATCCGAGACTGTAAATACCGGCAGTCAACTGCAAACAGCGAGAAAACCTTCTGCTTCCTTGTGACATCTGATGTCATACTTGAAAGATTTGTGACAAATCTGGAATTGGTTGACTTTGTTCGGGAAATGGTGTATAATATAAAAAAATCTATTATTGAGGTGAAAGAATGGAAGCTCAGAAGAAGGAAATGATCAGCATATTCAAGGCGATCGCTGATGAAAGTCGTATAAACATACTCACCCTTCTTACAAAAGGCGAGTCATGTGCAGGCGCTCTGCTTGAAAACCTTCCTCTTACGCAGCCTACGCTTTCTCACCACATGAAGGTGCTGTGTGAGGCAGGCATCGTAAGAGCACGCAAGGAGGGCACCTGGGTATACTACACGATAGATCCTGCTATCAGATTAAGGATAGACGGGTATCTCGATAATATACTCGGTGCAGAAGAATGATACTGCGCCGCTCTCGGCGTCGTGTCTGATATGCGGGATCACAGCCCGGGACAGTCTGTAATTACGGACTGCTCCCGGGCTTTCTCCTTTAATATGGCAAATCTGGAAAAAGACATAAAAAAGTCTGGTCAAGGACACAGAGAAGACACATTGACGTGTTATAATATAGCTATCAATGATACAGGAGCTGCTTATCAATGAAAAGAATACTGCTTATAGAAGACGATCCGTCTATCTGTGAGGTCATAACTGACTATTTTACAGGGAACGGTACTCAGGTAACTGCTGTCCGTGACGGAAATGCCGCACTTGAACTGATAGAAGGCGGCGTGGAGGAGTACGGCCTTGTTCTCCTTGATATAATGCTGCCCGGAGCTGACGGCTTCACCATCTGCCGTGCACTCAGAAAGCAGAGCGGCATACCGCTGATATTCATTACCGCAAGGGGCAGGGAGGAGGATATCCTCGCCGGCTATGACCTCGGCTGCGATGACTACATCGTCAAGCCCTTCCTGCTCTCGGCTCTTTACCGTAAGTGCGAGGCGCTGATGAAGCGTGCCGGAGAGCTTACGGGGAATATGCTCGAATGCGGAGCCCTGCGTATAGACACCCGCAGCCTCTGCTGCTATGCGGAGGGAAAGGAGATAGAGCTGCCGCCAAAGGAATTTGCCATACTCCGCTATCTTCTCGAGCATCCGAACTGGGTGGTCGACAGAGATACCCTTCTCAGCCGTGTATGGGGCTATGACTACTTCGGCAGCGACCGGGTGGTGGACAGCCATATCAAGAAGCTGAGAAAGGCTCTCGGCAGTGCCGGATCGCAGATACATACCCTCGTCGGACGGGGCTATAAGCTGACTGAATGAAAAAGGAGTATCCGGTATGAAAAAGAAGAGATCTGCACAACAGAGAAAGCGCACTACCTTTCTCAGCATATTCGCAAAATGTGCGGCGCTTGCCATTGTGATAACTGCCCTGTTCAGTCTTGCTGTCAGGCAGTTCGTCGGTCTATATATATCCGATCAGCTTGAAAACGAGATAAACAAGAACATCTCGCTGCTCCAGTCGCGCATCAATGAGCAGAACAACAAGGACAGGCAGGCTGAAACAAGAGCGGAGATGTGCTACTACACCCGATATGACATAGGTGTCAAAGAGCGCTGGTTCTCAACAGTAACATCAGATGATGAGGGCAACGCAGCGGCTGCATTCCTTATCAGCAATGATGGAAAAGTGGTCTGCGATAACCGTATGGCCTTCATCGGAACACTGAAATTCGACAAGGATAATGAATCCAATAACGGTAAATATACCTGTGATTTCAGAGAGCTTGGCATAACCGATCTTGAGGAGATCTACGAGAAGTTCCACCGTATGGAGGGAACGAAGTATGCCTCCTACAAAGTAAGGAGCGCAGTGGTAGATCCGGAGAAGAGAGAGTTCGTTCCGTCTGTCCTTGAGGTCACTGTCCTCGAAACAGTTCCGAAGACATTTGAGACACGCATCCTGTCAACTGAGGTATACGATATCGATACGAACGGATTTGAGGGCGAATATTTCGATTTTATCAGTGATACCGACGACGGAAAGTATCCGATATCATTTATGACAAACTTCTGGGGCGCTGATGAAAAGATAGTCGCTGAGATGCTGGGCAAGGAAACTACTTCCAGGGGCGAGCTCCCGGTTTATGAAGCTCATGTCCTGCGCTCAGGTGATGATATCATAGAGGAGCAGCAGGCAAGACCTGTATCTGTCGGCGGCGAGAGCTATACTCTCCAGCTAAGGTACATAGTCCATATCTGGAACGACCGTACAAGAATGTTCTGGCTTCTTGGCACGCTCTGTGCCCTTGTCGGAACCATGTCCCTCGCCTTACTTTACAGCTGGCGCAGACAGGTGCTCAACGAGGCTCAGTATGCCTTTGAGGACTATCAGAGAGCACTGACAAACAACCTTGCCCACGATATAAAGACGCCACTTGCTGCCATCGGCGGCTATGCGGAGAACCTCAGGCAGCTCTGCAAGGGTGAAAAGGAGCGACGCTACCTCGATTCCATACTCGAGAACGTGGCCTTCACCGACCAGCTCGTCTGCCGAACCCTCGACCTCAACAGGCGAACCACCATGAAGGAGATAAGGCTGAGCGAATTCAGTCTCAGGGAACTGGTGGAGGAATGTGCGGAGAAGTACCTGCCCCTCCTGGATGAGCGTCTCACCATAGAGGGCGACAGAACGATAAAGAACGACAGGGAACAGTATCTTACAGCCGTCGAGAACCTCCTCTCCAACGCCGTGAAATACTGCCGCAGGGACGGCACTGTCAGAGTTGAGATAGACGCAAAGAAGCTCACCGTCACCAACGATACCACAGGAAAGGTCGATACAAAGGATCTGAAAATGCCCTTTGTCAAGGGTGATAAGTCAAGGACTGACCGCAGCAGCAGCGGCCTCGGGCTGGCAATTGCCGATTCAGCACTCAAAGCCTGCGGTTCGTCACTGGAGATAAGCTCCGGCAATGATACATTTACGGCTGAGATCGTATACTGACATCCTGTGAACGTGTAACAGAAGGAAAAGTCTGATGAAGAAAGAAAAGGTAAAAACAGATCATCACATCAGGGGAAGACTGCTTCTCATATCAGGTATATGTCTTGTCTTTGTGCCCGGGGCTCTGTATATACGTATGAATCCTGTATGGAAGGAAGCGGAGCTGACCATTGAGCCTGCCAACAGGTCGTGGGAGATACAGTGCATCGAGCCTTCCGGAACTACCCTTGAAGCACGTATACTCCCGCCGGAGGGCTTTACCCGTACCCCGGCAGAGGACGGCAGCTTTCAGAAATATCTGCGAGATTATCCTCTCCTTCCCGATGATACAAAGCTGCCGGTGTATGACGGAACAGCGATGGATTATTCCGATGCCGCAGCAATTTTCGACATAAGCCTCGGCAGGGAAGGCTATCAGCAGTGTGCTGATACTGTGATCAGGCTTTACAGCGATTACTTCTACGAGAGCGGACAGCCGGACCGTATATCTTTCAGCTTTACCAACGGTGATGAATGCAGCTACAACAGCTGGCGCCGGGGAAAGAGGATGCTCGTCCTCGGCGGCTTATCCTGTGAGCTTCCGGCAGCTTTCCCTGACGACAGCCGGCAGGCATATATGAACTACCTCAGGGAGGTCATGAACTATGCCGGCACACTTTCACTGAAGGCAGAGTCAGAGACGATACCCGCAGAAGAACTGAAAGCAGGGGATATCATCTGCAGTGACGCCCATGTTGTAATGATAACGGACGTCGCAGAGAACGAAAAGGGCGAGAAATGCTACCTTATCGGACAGAGCTTCATACCTGCGGTCTGTTATCACATCCTGACATGGACTGAGGGAAAGCAGACCTCACCGTGGTTCACACAGGATCAGCTGAGTGCCGACAGGATCGTCATCGGGGGATTCTCCTTCCGTCCTGAGGATATACGCCGCTGGAAGGGTGGCCTCTGATATGTAATAAATACGATGCCCCGGAGCATTTCGTTTCTGCTTCGGGGCATTAATTATTATCGTTTACCTGTAAAATAACGCATGACCGCATCCTCGATAAGGGGATAGATCGGTTCAAGGCTCTCGGGGATAAGGATATCCGCCATAGTGGAAAGATCGAATGTAAAAACAATGGGTTTGTTCTTGTAAAGAAGCTGTGTACCGTCTTCCTTGCCGAGAAAACCGGTCACAAGATTACCTTTCCGGTCGAGCGTAGAGGAGATAACAAATAGCTGCATAGGTTCACTCACCGACTGTTATTTCAGCGGCAGTTGGCTCACCTTTACCACGCCAGCATCCACTTTCTGGATAACAACGGCGTCAGTGCCTGTGATGCCGGACTCTCCGTCAACGTCGGCATTCTTCAGAGCCTTTTCGTTGAGGGAATACTTCTGCTTGTTGGCGATGTACTGGAGAACTGCTACGGCATCCGAAACGGTTATCTTGCCGTCAAGGTTCACGTCGCCGTATGTATCCTTAGCTTCTCCTGTGATCTTTATGCTGCCCTCCTTGAGGCCGTTAGTAAAGAGCCATGCCTGCATGAGCTTTCCGTTATTGTCGTTGCGGGAATTGGTGAACATACTGTTGGTGTAGTCGTTGTTGGTAACGCTCTTGTCGGCGTAGAAATAGCCGAGGCTGAAAGTGTCGCCGGGCTTTACGTCAGCCGGCAGCTCAACGGGTACAGTGAAGAGAGTGCCGTCAAGGCCGTAATCGGAATTTCCGGCCGTTATCAGCCTTACGCCGTTCAGCTTGACGAGCTTTTTCGTCTTGGTATCATAGTAGCCCGGTGTGCGGAAGCAGGTCGTGAGAAGGCGCAGAGCTTCTCCTGCTTTTGCGGTAGGCGCTCCGGTATCGTCCTTTGGAACAGTCAGTCTGTCATCGAATACCGTCCATATCTCAGCTGTCGCATACTTCTTGAAAGCATCACTTACGGTGAGAGTGACAGTGATCCTGCGGTCTGCAGGGATCTGGTCATAGCTTACCTCGATATCCGAGAGCGAGAGCATGGGCCTTACCTCGGATTTTGCGATCTCTGAGGCTGTGAAGCCTCCGTCCGGAGCTGCTGAGGCAGACAGAATACTGCCGGACAAAGCTGAATTAAAAAAAAGTGCCCCTGCAGCGATCGCTGCAATTATTTTTTTCATCCCTATACCTCCCTTTGAGAAGACATTAAAATATATTTCTATTATATCACATATTTCACAATTTTGCAAGGGGTGGAAGGGTATAATTTTACACTTTTCTTGACAGTTCTTCCGGAAAGGGGTATAATAGAAACAGGTGATAACCTGAGTTTCAGAAAAGGAGCAGAGGATATGAACACAGACAGACGCAAGGTCGTACTCATAGGTACGGGCATGGTAGGAATGAGCTTTGCCTACGCACTTGTCAATCAGGGTGGTATATGCAACGAGCTCGTTCTCATAGACGTGAACAAGGAACGTGCGAACGGAGAGGCTATGGATCTCAACCACGGTCTTGCATTCGCAAAATCCAACATGAAGATATACGCAGGAGAGTACCACGACTGCAAGGACGCAGATATCGTCGTCATAGCAGCAGGCGTGGCACAGAAGGATGGCGAGACACGCCTTGACCTTCTCCAGAGAAACACCGAGGTATTCCGTTCCATCATCGGACCGGTCGTGAAGTCCGGCTTTGACGGTATCTTCCTTGTTGCCACAAATCCGGTGGACATTATGACGAGAGTGACCTACGAGCTCTCACGCTTCGGCGCATCGAGAGTTATCGGCACAGGCACATCCCTTGATACAGCAAGACTTCGCTACCTCCTCGGCGATTACTTCACAGTCGATCCCAAGAACATCCACGCCTATGTCATGGGCGAGCACGGCGACAGTGAATTCGTGCCTCTCTCTCAGGTAATGCTGGCCACAAAGCAGGTATCGAAGATACTTGAATCCGACGACAATGACTACAGCATGGACGACATGGAGAAGATAGAGGAGCAGGTGCGTACTGCGGCCTACAAGATAATCGAGGCAAAGCGCGCCACCTACTACGGCATAGGCATGGCGATAACACGTATCGTCAAGGCCATACTCGGCGACGAGAACAGTGTTCTCACAGTATCCGCAAAGCTCTGCGGAGAATACGGCAGCAGGGGAGTTTTCATAGGAGTACCCTGTATCATCGGAAGAAACGGCGTCAAGGAGATACTCGAACTCTCCCTGACAGATGACGAGATGAAGAAATTCAGAGATTCCGCAGCAGTCCTCGAGGAGAACTTCGACGGTCTGAAGCTGTGATGAAATGAAACAAGGGACGCAGAGATGCGTCCCTTTCTTTTCATCCAAAAGGCAGGTCCATCAGTCCGCCGCAGCAAGTATACGGAAACGGCGCTTGTCCAGTTCGATTATGCCCTCACGTTTCATTCTTGCTATCTCACGCTGCAGAGCGCTGCGATTCACACAGAGATAGTCTGCCAGAGCAGTCATGGAAAATGGTATCTCAGGCTCTGAGCCTTCGGGAGAGTTGTCCTGCGTTATGCGGAGGAAGCTGAGTATCTTTTCGCCTATGGAACGCTGGGACAGTATTTCTATGTGCTCGCTCAGCGACATGGCCTTTTCGGACATGAGCATGAGCAGGTTCTCAACCACCGTGGAATGACAGGTACAGGCATTCTCGCAGCGCTTCAGGATATCTTCGCGGTGTATGAACAGGACGTTGCAGTCCGTATCTGCAACGAGCTCCACTGATGTCCTGTGCGAACCAGTGAAGGTGAAGAATTCGCCGAAGATGCTCTGCTCCCCGAGGGTGTCTGCGATGGTGCGAATGCCGTTAATGTCGTACATGAGCATACTTGCCTTGCCGGAAAGTATTATCCCGATGCGGTCGTTCCCGCCCGAGAATACAGCGATACGGCTGCCTGCCCGGAAGTGTTTCTCATCTGCTCTGAGACAGGTGAGCATACGCCGGCAGTCCTCCTTTGAAACACCTTTGAAAAGAATATTATCCTCTGATAACATATTATTCCTCCTTTACGCGGCTAAGTTGCAATTGCAACAGACTATGTTCACTTTCTATGATATACTATTCTTGCAGCAAAGTCAAGAGCTGCATACTTTACTACAATACTGTCAGGAGGTATACTGAAATGAACATAAACGTTTTAGGAGACAAGATGTCGCAGGCTGAGATAAATGCCTACATCGACTACGGAAAGAAGAAGTACGCAGACAGGGAGATAACCGGCATCACCATAAAGGCAGACGGCGACTACGTTGACCTTAAATATGATTTCAAGCCGAATGATATCCCCTTTGACCGTATCAGACGTATCACAGGCTATCTTGTAGGCACTCTCGACCGCTTCAATGACGGAAAGCGTGCAGAGGAGCACGACCGCGTAAAGCACGGTGTATAAACAGGGAAAGGGGCGCAGAGATGCGCCCCTCATTTTATCCATAGATCCTTATTGATCCTAACCTTGTGGACGAGCGTAACCCGCCACAGTGTTTTACTTCCTGCCGCAGTTCTTGTCAAACGACGGATTGCAGGCGTAGAAATTCCGTGAATCCAGGTTATCCTGCGCGATGCGGAGTGCCTCTCCGAAGCGCTGATAGTGGACTATCTCACGCTGTCTGAGGAACCTGATCGGATCGCGTACATCGGGATCGTCAGCAAGGCGCAGGATATTGTCGTAGGTGGTGCGAGCCTTCTGCTCAGCCGCCATATTTTCATGCAGATCAGTGAGGATATCGCCCTTGGACTGGAAATAGGTAGCAGTAAATGGAGTTCCGGAGGCAGCAACGGGATAGATGCCCGTGGTGTGATCGACGAAGTAGTCTCCGAAGCCCGAGGCCTTTATCTCCTCCGGCGTGAGATCCTTCGTCAGCTGGTAGAGGATAGCAGAGATCATTTCAACATGAGCGAGCTCGTTAGCCCATTTATGATGTATGTCAGAAGTTGAAAGATATCTCCAGATTGAACGGGGTAGTATCCCATTTGGTTCTGGAGCCTGCCTGTCTGCTGT
>Ga0310691_10000793_pt1 | contig 54411 bp, 41 predicted proteins | sample 176DNAGHGlowgp2_FD_203887 | JGI IMG/M metagenome (GOLD analysis project Ga0310691, IMG submission 203887) | Sheep rumen microbial communities from Palmerston North, Manawatu-Wanganui, New Zealand - 1766 DNA GHGlow gp2 (v2) (version 2) | ecosystem: Host-associated > Mammals > Digestive system >... | reverse complement strand
CCAGCACGGTTCTGATCCTTAATGGAAGTGATCGGTAATTCCTTGGTGACCTTAAAGATGTAGCCTTCCTCTTCCGTTTTTTCTTTGTCTTGGGCGAAAGAGACATTGCAGGCAAGCAATGCGGCTGCTACCAATAATACGGATAGTTTTTTCATTTGAATAATACTTATTAAGTGATACAATTAAAGTGCAAAAATACAAAATTAGTTGAAATGGCAATCCTCCAGCCATTTTTCCACGAGAGCCTCTTGCTTTTCGCGATCTTTCAGCTCTTCAGTAATCACTTTTTGGGCAATGTCGATGGAGAACTTGGCAATTTCGTTCTTGGCATCCGTGATAGCCTTCATTTTCTCGAAGTAGATACTCTTTTTGGCATCCTCAATCATCGCCTGGCTTTCGGCGGAAGCTTTTTGTTTGGCTTTCTCGTACATCTCTTCGCTCACCTTGCGGGCCTCGGCAAGTAGCGCATCGCGCTCATTTTTGGCCTGCGCCATCATCTCGTCATGCTTTTTATTCAAAGACTGCATCTCTTCGTGTATTTTGGCAGCCTCCTCCAACTGGTCGGCAATCTTTTTGTTGCGAGAAGCGATACCGTTGGTGATGATCGGCCATGCGAATTTCGCCAAGATGAAGAAGAGAATGCCAAATCCGATGAGCATCCAAAAGATGAGTCCGAATGAGGGTTTTATCAATTCCATATATGTTTAATTTTTTGATTTACAACTAAAAAGGAAAGTTCCTCCGCCAACCGCGAAGGAACTGTTCCGTTCATTACTTTGCGACAGCGATGAGCAGGCACACCACGGTGGCGAACAGCGCAACACCTTCAACCAAGGCGGCTGCGATAATCATGTTCGTACGGATGTCACCGGACACTTCGGGCTGACGGGCGATGGCGGACATGGCATCTTTACCAATGTTACCCACACCGATACCTGCACCGATAGCGGCCAAGCCTGCGCCGATACCAGCACCCAATTTTCCGATGCCGAGACCTGCGCCTGCTGCTTGCAACAACGTTGTCAATAATACTGCTAAACTTGACATAATAGTTTGATATTTAAGTGATTAAAAAGGGTTACTATCTGTAGGTTCAAAGTTCAAAGTTCAACCGTTTATGCTTCCACTACCGCTGCTTTCTCTTCGTGTTCCTCCTCGCCGATGGCCATGCCGATGTACATAGCACTCAGCAACGTGAAGACGAACGCCTGAATGAACGCCACCAAGAGCTCCATCAGACCCATGAAGATGTAGAAGAAAATGGAAACCGGCGAGACCGCCCAGCCAATGACCGGGTTCATCTGACCAAATATGAAGATTAACGAGACGAATGCCAGCGTAATGATGTGACCGGCAGTGATGTTGGCGAAAAGTCGCACCATCAACACGAACGGCTTCGTGAAAATGCCGATGGTCTCTACTAACGGCATGAGAGGCAGCGGAACCTTCAGCCACCACGGCACACCGGGTGTGTTGAAGATGTCCTTCCAATATTCTTTGCCGGAGGAGAAGGTGGTCACGAAGAATGTGATGAGCGCCAGAATGCCGGTAACGGCGATGTTTCCGGTGAGGTTCGCGCCGCCCGGGAAAATCGGAACGATGCCCAGCATATTGTTCAGGAAAATGAAGAAGAACAGCGTGAGCAGATAGGGCGCGTATTTATTGGAATTTTTGCCCAACGACGGGGTGATTACCTCGTCCTGGATGAACACGATGAGCGGTTCCACAAGGGCCTGCAGACCACTCGGCACCTCATCGGGATGCTCGCGGTAACGTTTCGCTACGGACAGGAAAATGCAGGTTATCAAGATGATAGAAATGAGCAGGGCGCAGACGTTCTTGGTGATGGAAATGTCCCACTTGCAGACGTGGTTCGCGTATGCTTCACCCTCTTCAAGATGGCCGGTGTAGTCGGAATAGTTGCCCTCGAGTTTGACGATACGGCCTTTGGTGTTTTCCTCCCAGCCCATGGCATAGCCATTGTAAGCGGCCTCGCCGTGGTGGAATTTGTTGGACAGGAAGACCACGGGGCGGCCCTCGTCGAACAGAATGACGGGAAGCGGGATAGTGACACTTTTTTCACCACTGCCGCAAATATGCCAGCCATAGCTGTCGATGACATGCTCAATAATGAACGGACCGGCATCAAACACTTCGGAGTCATTTTCGGAAGCAATAAGATTTTGGCATGAAAACAACAACGTTAACGTACAAAAAATCATTGCCAGCTTTTTCCCAATTCCTTTATAACTCATATTTTGACAATTAGTTATCGAAATTTCAAAACCTTTTTTCACTAATTAAAAAAAGTTGCGCAATATACAATTTTTCGGTTAAAAACATCCTTTTTCATTCACAAAAAAATAACGGATAAAAATGCTATCTTTGCGCTTTCAAATTTTTACCATTATGAAGAAAGTCATCCATACCAACAATGCACCGGCCGCCATCGGGCCGTACAGCCAGGCTATTGAAGCCAACGGAATGTTGTTCATTTCCGGTCAGATTCCCGTGAATCCCGCCGACGGCACTGTGCCTGAGGGCATTACCGCCCAGACCGAGCAGGTGATGAAGAACATCGCCGCCATCCTCGACGAAGCCGGCTACACCTTCGACAACGTGGTGAAGACCACCTGTCTGCTCAGCGACATCGCCAACTTCGGCGCGATGAACGAGGTCTATGCGACCCGCTTCCCCTCCAACCCGCCCGCCCGCGCCGCTTTCGCCGTGCGCGACCTCCCCAAGGGCGTGATGGTCGAAATCGAGGTCATTGCCGCGAAGTAACTGTTGGCTGTTAGCTGTTGGCTATTAGCTATTAGCTGTTGGCTATTAGCTATTGGCCATTGGCTAAAGGCCAAAAGCTAAAAGCCAGCATGAACTACCTCACCGTCGATAAAGTCTCCAAGTCCGTGGGCGAGAAGGAACTCTTCCACCAGATCACGTTCGGTCTGGAGAAGGGGCAGAAGAGCGCCCTCATCGCCCGCAACGGCACAGGGAAAAGCACGCTCCTCAATATCATTGCCGGATTCGACACCCCCGACGAGGGACAAGTCATCATCCGCAATGATATTGTGGTTTCGTATTTGCCACAACGCGACGATTTCAACGACGACAACTCGGTACTGGATACCCTTTTCGACACACAAACCCCTGTATTCGAGGCGATTAAAGAGTACGAAACCTGCGTGACGCTGATGGAGAACGGGCAAACCGTGCCGCAGGAGCGCATGGAGAAGGCCATCTCCGACCTCGACCGGCTGCAAGCTTGGGACTATGAATCGAAAGTCAAGGAGATCCTGTCAAAGTTCGGCATTAACGATGTGCTGAAGAATGTGGGCGAACTCTCCGGCGGTCAGCGGAAAAAGGCCGCGCTCGCCAAAACGCTCATCGCCGACACCGACCTGCTCATCCTCGACGAGCCCACCAACCACCTCGACATCGAGATGACCGAATGGTTGGAGAACTACCTCTCCACCGCCAACATCACCCTGCTGATGGTCACCCACGACCGTTCCTTCCTCGACCGCGTCTGCAACGACATTTTCGAGCTTTCCAACGGCAATCTGTACCATTATCGAGGCAAATACGACTACTTCTTGGAGAAAAAGGCCGAGCGGTTGGCCAACGCCGCCGCCGAACAGGAAAAGCTGCGGCAACTCTACCGTAAAGAGCTCGCGTGGGTGCATACATCCCCGCAGGCCCGCACCTCCAAAGCCCGTGCCCGCATCAACAACTTCGAGAAACTGCAGGAGGCGGTGAGCGTGCGCAGCGAGGCCGCCCCCGAAGGCTTCAAAGTGCAAGCCGAACGAATTGGACACAAAATATTGGAAATCAGCCATCTAGATTTCGCCTACCCCGACCAGACCATCGTCAAGGACTTCTCCTACATCTTCAAGAAAGGGGAAAAGTGCGGCATCGTGGGCAAGAACGGTTCTGGCAAGAGCACCTTCCTGAAGATGATCATGGGCGAGGTAATTCCAGACGGTGGCAAAATCACCCCCGGACAGACCATCAAGTTCGGCTATTTTTCCCAAAACGGGATGGAATACGCCGGTAACAAGATTGTGCTGGAGTTGGTGAAAGAGCACGCCGAAGTCATCCGGATGGACAACGGCAACTACATGAGTGCCAGTAACTTCTTAAACCATTTCGGATTCCCGTACAGTCTGCAGTACACCTACTACGACGACCTCAGCGGTGGCGAGAAGCGGAAGCTCCACCTGCTCATCACGTTGCTCAAAAACCCAAACTTCCTCATCCTCGACGAGCCCACCAACGACTTCGACATCGACACGCTGAACCTGTTGGAGGACTTCCTCGGCAACTTCGAGGGCTGTCTGCTCATCGTCTCCCACGACCGCTGGCTGATGAACAAGTTAGTTGATCACCTCTTCGTGTTCGAGGGCGACGGCATCATCCGCGACTGCTGGGGCAACTACGAAGACTACCGGCAGCAGCGTGAGAAGGAACGGCGCATCCAAAAGCGGATCGAGAAGGCCGCCCGTCCCGAGCCGGTGAAACCCCAACGCACACCACAACCCAACAAGCTGACTTACAAGGAAAAACGCGAATTGGAATCCTTGGAGACCGACATCGCCAACATGGAAATCGAGAAGAAGATCCTCGAAGAGAAAATGGCGATGGGCAAAGGCACGCCCGAAGACTTTGCCGAGTGGGGCAAGCGCTACAATGAACTTAACCAGCTGCTGGACGAGAAGACCGAGCGGTGGATGGAACTGTCCGAAAAAGAATCGTAGGGACGTATCGCATACGTCCGTTGCACAATAAAGAAATCACCTATGCATTACTTCTACTCCCCCGATATATCCCAACCCTTCGTCACCTTAAGCAACGAAGAATCAGAACATTGCGTACGTGTAATGCGCCACCGCGAGGGCGATGAGGTGTGCGTCACCGACGGCTGCGGACACTTGGCGGAAGCCGTGGTCGCTGAAGCACATCCCAAAAAGTGTCTGCTGGAGATTCGTCAGCATATTACCGACAACCTCCTTACACACAACGGATTGCATCTCGCCGTGGCGCCCACCAAGAACGCCGACCGCATGGAGTGGCTTTTGGAGAAAGCTATCGAGATCGGCATCTGTTCGCTCACCTTCCTGCAATGCGACCACTCCGAGCGCACGCACATCAACCTCGACCGCCTGCAACGGTTAGCTGTGGCCGCGCTGAAACAGTCGCAAACCACATGGCTGCCACCACTCAAAATGATGAAATTTACGGACTTTATCCACCAAAATGCAGACACACAAGCGGATAAGTTTATTGCATGGTGCGACGAAAACAACCAGCGACAGTTAGTGGACATGCCGCGACAATTTTCCGAGATGATACTGTTAATCGGTCCGGAAGGAGATTTCAGCGAAGAGGAAATTGCCCTTGCGCGCGAATCCGGCTACATAGAGGTGAAACTCGGCGATAGAAGATTGCGCACCGAAACAGCTGGATTATACGGCTGTCTGGTGGCGGGTCTGTAGAGACGTTTCCTGAAACGTCTCTACTGGAAGAATTGCCGTACTCGGTTGAAGACGCTCTTGTCGTTCTTTCCGGGTTTCGGCACAAAATTCTCGTGCGTACTTAGCTGTTCCAGCATCACTTTTTCTTCCCGAGTGAGGGATTTCGGGGTCCACACGTTAACGTTGACGATGAGGTCACCGACGATTCGCGAATTGACCTGTGGTAATCCTTTCCCCTGCAGACGCAGGATTTGACCGCTCTGCGTGCCCGGGGCAATCTTGATTTTCGCTTTGCCGGTAAGTGTAGGAATCTCCACCGAAGCACCGAGCGCGGCTTGCGGGACACTAATATAATAGTTAAGGTACAGATTGTTACCGTCACGTTCGAAGACATCGTGGTCGGCCACCTCGAAAACGACGAGCAGGTCGCCGTTGACACCGCCGCGCTGCGCGGCATGTCCCTTCTGCGGAACCGTCATCTGCATCCCATTATCCACACCAGCAGGAATGTTGATGGTGATGATTTCCTCACCCGACACCGTGCCATTGCCATGGCAGTGCGGACACGGATCTTTGATAACCTCGCCCGTGCCGCCGCATTTCGGACATACAGATGCCTGCTGGATGATACCGAACATACTGCGTTGCTGGCGCACCACCTGGCCGCTGCCGTGACAGTCGGGACAAGTTGTGACGCTGTTCGGATCTTTCGCGCCCGTGCCGTTACAATGCGGACACACTACCTGTTTGTTGATTTTGACCTTCTTCTCGATGGGTGCGGCCACCTCTTCCAAAGTCAGCTTCACCTTGATGCGGATGTCACCGCCTTTGCGCACGCGACGTTGCTGGCCCCCACCGCCGAAGCCGCCAAATCCACTGAAGCCGCTAAATCCACCACCGAATCCCCCGCCGAAAATATCGGCAAAATGGCTGAAAATGTCGTTGAAGTTCATGCCGGAGAAGTCGCTGGCCTGATTACCCATACCGGCGTGACCGAATTGGTCGTAACGCGCCTTCTTGTCGGGATTGCTCAGCACATCATACGCCTCAGCCGCCTCCTTGAACTTCTCCTCGGCTTCCTTATCGCCGGGATTGCGGTCAGGGTGGTACTGCATCGCCTTCTTTCGGTAGGCTTTTTTTATCTCATCTGCTGAAGCATCTTTTGAAACACCCAGCACCTCATAGTAATCTCTCTTTTCCATTCAGAATCTCCTTTCTTACTGACCCACAACCACTTTCGCGTAGCGGATAACTTTATCTTTCAGCTTGTAGCCCTTTTCCGTCACATCGATAACCTTGCCTTTATCCTCTTCTTTTTGCGCCGGGAAATGGGTGACTGCTTCGTGGAAATCCGTGTTAAATTCCTCACCTTTGGCTTGGATCTCTTCCACATCAAAACGCTTCATCATTTGAAGCAACTTATTGTAAATCAAATTAAAACCTTCTTTGATTGAGTCAATGTTGTCAGCTTTTTCATTTGCGGCAATGGCTCTCTCAAAATCATCGACGACGGGTAGCAGGCTCACCAGCACCTTTTCAGAAGCCGTGGCAATCAAATCCAACTTTTCCTTGCTGACACGCTTCTTATAGTTGTCGAATTCGGAGAAAAGACGCAGGAAACGGTCGTTGAGTTCAGCTTTCTCGGTTTTCAGTTGCTCAATCTCCTTCTCCAAATCCTGAATTTTCTGTTTTTCTTTGTCTTTCTTTTTGGTGAAAAAACTTTTTTTATTTTTGTCAGTATCTGCCTCTTTATCCGTCAAATTGTCAGTATTTTCCTGAACTTCTTCTTTTATTTCAGGTTCCTGAACATTTTGTTCTTGATCCTTATTCTCTTGATTTTCTTCCATAATATGTTTAATTTTCAATTACTTACAAGCACAAATAAACTGCGGTGCCGAACGTTTTGTTCGAACCGCCTGAATCGTATAGCAAAAAATTTGCCAAAATTTCAATTATTTGAAGAAATGGCGTTCGCTGCTGTGACAACCCGCTTCCATGAAAGAGATATATTCTAAAAAAATGTCGTCTTTGTTGGAGGGGAATGGGTGTCCCAACAGTTCGGCAATTTTTACAATCTGTTGTAAATTATTGTATTCCAAAATATTATCAGATTCTGTGATAAAATTGTGCGGAACCTTCGCTGTGTCCGTATAAGTGCCGGAAATCTCTTCAGGCAGATTTGCGGGCAGAATCACATCGTACATATTCGCATTTTCGGGCAAATATGCGGTTTGCAATACAGCGAAATCCGCATTATCAACTTGATTGACAACATCTTGAGGAAGATCTACATTGAGTGCGTTCCAAATCAGCAAATTCCCGAAACCAGAGCCATCGATGGTGGCAGCCACATCCACGGGTTCCGTGCAGACGTTGGTTTGCCACAACGAAACCATCTTTTCCTGCCACTGTGCCGTCATTTTGTGTCCGCCAGGGGCAATATGCGGGAACATTCCCATGTCAAAAAGGCCCTGGCTGTTTAGCTCGCTTTTAATCGTTAAGAAACCCGATGCCGGCTTCGACTGCACATCCAGCAACATGCACATATTTTCCAATTCGTGGTAGGCCGGTTCCGTCAGCCACTTTTCCCAAACGATGAACGCAGGAGCTTGAATCGCAATCAAATCATCAACAAATGCTTGTATGTCTGTATTTTGCAGATTATTCTTCTGCAAAAGAACATCGTAATCATCCTCCATCAATGCTTGCTTGTAAGCTCCATAATTCTTACCCAAAACATCCACATAAATGCCTTTCTCCAGATGATGGTGAATCAGATAGAAATTAACACTGCGGAAGAAAGCGTAATAATCCGTAATATTCAGAGTGTCAGGCGAATTAAACCAATAGCGAGGAGTGTCTGGACAATGTTTCAGAACCTCGAAAACGGCCTTTAACGTTTCAGGGGTCTGTAGTGACGCGCCATGGCACGTCTCTACATCGGGTAAAACGCAATAGAATTTATCGGAGGAGAACATCTCGGCGAACGGCAGAATGTCATTCTTGTCGGCGAAAAAATCCGTACCGCGCCGATAGTAGTCAAAGGACTCCAACGCATTGGTGTTCAATACTGTACGAGCCAAACGTTGGAGCAGGTATAGTGTTTCGTTGGAGTAACTGCCGGAACTCATCACCAACGTGCTGTTGGCTTCCGGATTTTGCAGCTTTTGGCCTATATATTGGAATGCTTCCTCGAATGAGGTTTCCTCCAATTGACCGTTTTTTTTGATATATGGGGTTGTAATTCGTTGATTCATCGTTTTTCGTTTATCCCTATTTCTCCCTAAGGTTCACTTCGTTCACCTTTATTCCCAGGGTTCACTGCGTTCATCTTTATACCCAGGGTTCACTGCGTTCACCCTGGGTAAATAAGGGGTAGGGCTTTCAGCCCTTTTTGGACTTGGGGTTTTTCGCTTGATTTGTTTATACTCGTTTTTACGTTCTTCGTTTGTTTTTTGTCTGTTTTATATATGGTGCTTCGTAGGTTTCTACGTCTTTCATCGTATCATCGTGTCATCGTATCATTCATCGTCAACCGGTGGAAGAGCTGCTCCATACCCAGTGCGTCAAGATCCTCTGCCGTTTTCAATCCGACCTTTTCAGCCAGGAGATGGAGGTCTTTGGTAAGGGTATCGGCCACGAGTTCGCCTTTATTGATGATGATGACGTGGTCGCACATCGCTTGCACCTCTTGCATGATGTGGGTGGAAAGCAATACGGTACGGTTTTTACCAAAGGAACGGATAAGTTCGCGGATCTCAATAAGTTGGTTCGGGTCAAGACCGGTGGTAGGTTCGTCCAAGATCAGCACTTCGGGGTTGTGGATAAGGGCCTGGGCGATGCCGACACGCTGCTTGTAACCGCGTGACAAGGCTCCGATTTTCTTATGCTGTTCGGGGGTAAGACCTGTGCGTTCAATAACCTCATCGACACTTTTCTTCTTGTCCTTCAGATGGAAAACGCCGGCCACAAATTCCAGAAACTCACGCACATACATGTCGTAGTAGAGCGGATTCGCCTCCGAAAGGTAGCCGATAATTTGCCGCAGTTTCAGGGAATCTTTCCAAATGTCGAAACCGCAGACAGATACATCGCCTTCCGTGGGCGGAATCAGGCCGGTGATGATCTTCATCATCGTGGTCTTTCCAGCACCATTTGGGCCCAAAAAACCCACTATCTCGCCTTTTTTGGCTTCAAAACTGACTTTGTTGAGAGCATGTTGCTCCCCAAAAACCTTGGTGACGTTGTTGACAATTATCGACATGTTCTTCGTTCTTCAAATAAGAGCGCAAAGGTACACATTTTTCAAAAACAGCCAAACACGAATGAATGAACATAGCATCCCAAATGTAGAGACGTGCCATGGCGCGTCTCTACAGCGTTTTCAGCCATTTGTTCGCCTTGCCGCCTTTGGCACGAATGATTCGCAAGGAAGTATGGGTCTGACCTTCAATGTCATTTCGACGGATTTGGAAACAATACTTTCCAACAGGAGCTTTGGACAACATGCCGCAAATTTCTTTAAAATTATTGGGTTTTGGTTTGGAATCTTTGATTTTAATCTCCGTTTTTGTCTTTTGAACCCAAATATCTGTTGGTGTGGATGAGATATGGTACTTCACCTCTTCGCGTACCGGCATGGAAAAACCATATCGATAGGGTTGTCGCATGTGCAAATCATATCGCAACTCCTTGAGTATCGCATCATTGAAGTCACCGTCAACGCCACCCGCAATAGACTGCTCCAAAACCCCATTCGTGTCCAACGTGAAAACAAAGGTGATATCCGATTCTATGGGGTCAATGTTTTGGTACGCTTTCCGATTCAGCAACTGATAAAGGAAATTGTCCATCAACTTGAATTCGTCAGGGAAAGTTTCTCGATAGCTGAGGATAGTGTTGCGGTCATGGTCCAGAAAATGGGCGATGGAATCCATTTTTTGGACGAAATTTTCAGGAAATCCGTGTTTTCCCCAGCTGTTCGACAGTTTTTCCGTTTCTTTTTTCATTTGCCAGAACAGTTCGCGAGCGGAAACATAGTCACCTTTTTGGTTCAGGGAATCAATCCGGGCGAGCATCTGGCAAAGGACAGCGGTCTGCGACATGACCTTCGAACGGACCTTCAGCGTATCAATGCCCGGAATGCTCAAATGCTCATACTCCGCATACGCGAGTGCGTCAGCATAGTATTTGTCGGCACTTTCAACATCCTGCATCTGCTCCAACTGACGAGCCTGATCCAGCAAGTGGAAATACATGGCATAGCAGTCCATAAGGGCAATTTTCTGTTTGATTTGGTTTTGGATATTTTTGTGCTGACGGGTAGCACGTGCCTCCACGTAGGCTTCCACATAATACGCCCTGGCGACATCATACAGGGAATTATTCACCAAAACCTCAGCGTCTTCATATTTCTGCCGGTATGTTTGCCGTTTCTGCGCTGAAAGAGACATACTTAAACACATCCATATCAGTACAATGTAATATTTTGAAAGCCTATGCATGTCCCTTTTTCTTGCTAAAACAGTCATTTTTTTTGAAGTTGCAAAAGTACGCAAAAAAATGATACTTTTGCACGCTCATTCGGGTACGCAATACCCGCGTGACATCTTGAAGTGTAATAACCTGATCCTAAAGAAGTTCTGATGGAAAAGCGAATAGGCACCATTACGGTATTATTGTCAAATAGAGCGGCGGCGGCGCAGGTGAACGAAGTCATCTCCGCGCATTCGAATATTGTGTTGGCGCGGCAAGGACTGCCTTTCCACGACCGCCCCGTGGCCGTCATATCCCTCATCGTCGAAGGCGAAGTCAACGAGATCAATTCGCTTTCCGGACAGCTGGGAAAGATTACAGATGTCACCTCAAAAGCAGTCGTTACGAAAACATAATACCCCCCTGCCCCCCTAAAGGGGGGTATTACTCCCCATAAACTACTAACTACTAAACCGCTAAACCACTAAACCACTAAACTCTAAACCACTAAACTCTAAACCACTAAACTCTAAACCACTAAACTCTAACCATTCAATAACCAATAACCGATAACCAATAACCCTTATAAATATGAAATTCAACCCCGAAAAATGCAGGATTCCCGATGAGATTGGGAAACCGTTTATCGACCCGGAAGAGATCTGGGATTTTATCAACAAGACTGAAAGCACCCCCGAGCGGGTGCGCGAGATTATCGCCAAGTCGTTGAACAAGAATCGTTTGACGATGGAGGAAACGGCCGTCCTCATCAACACCACCGACCCCGAGCTGGTGGAGGAGATCAAGGAAGGAGCCCGCACACTGAAACGCAACGTCTACGGCAACCGTATCGTGTTGTTCGCGCCGCTCTATGTGGGTAACTACTGCGTGAACAACTGCAAATACTGCGGTTTCCGCTCCTCCAACCACGAGCAGGTACGCACCACATTGACTGACGAAGAGTTCGTACACAACATCGAAGCGTTGGAAGAAGATGGTCAAAAACGACTTATCCTCGTCTATGGCGAGTCGCCGAAATACTCTCCCGAGTTCATCGCGCACACCACCAAACTGGCTTATTCCGTGCACAAAGGCAACGGCTCCATCCGTCGCGTGAACATCAACGCCGCCCCGCTGGATGTGGAGGGTTTCCGTATCGTAAAAGAAGCTGGCATAGGCACTTACCAAATCTTCCAGGAGACTTATCATCCAGAAGCTTATTCTTGGTACCACCCCGCCAATACCATCAAAGGCAACTATGAGTGGCGCCTTACCTCCATGGACCGCGCCCAGCAGGCCGGCATTGACGACAACGGTCTCGGCATCCTGTTCGGCCTTTATGACTGGCGTTTCGAGGTGCTGGCCATGATCCGCCACACCAACCACTTGGAGGCCTGCTTCAACGTGGGACCGCACACCATCTCGTTCCCACGCATCAAGGACGCTTCGGGCTTAAACATTGATACCAAGTACTTTGTGGATGACGACACCTTCGAGAAAATCATCGCCATCTTCCGTCTGGCCGTGCCTTACACCGGCATGATCCTGACGGCCCGTGAGACCTCCGAATTCCGCGCCAAGGCCATCCAGTACGGCATCTCGCAGATCGATGGCGGCACCAACCTGCAGATTGGCGACTACAAATACCACCACGAGGAGACCGAGAAAAACAGCGACAAGCAGGAGGACCAGAACCTGCACCGCGAGCAGTTCAAGATCGGTGATGACCGCTCATTGGGCGAAATCATCGACGAGCTGTTGGACAACAACTTCATCCCGAGCTTCTGCACGGCTTGTTACCGCTTAGGGCGCACCGGCGAACACTTCATGGAGTTCAGCGTGCCCGGCTTCATCAAACGCTACTGCACGCCCAACGCCATCCTCACGCTGAGCGAGTACCTCGTGGATTACGCCACCCCTGAGGTGGCCGCCAAGGGCTGGAAAGTGATCGAGAACAATCTCGTCAACGTGGATGAGAAGTTCCACGACGAACTGCTGAAGCGCATTGAGCGCATCAAAGCCGGCGAGCGTGACCTTTATTTCTAGCTATTGGCTAATGATTTGAGACTTTTTTAACATTTTGTTTTTTCCATACATACGACAAGCGACCATCCCTCAAAAGATGGTCGCTTGTTTTCTTTTTCCTTTCTTCAGGAGAGAGGCACCAACAAAAAAGGGGATTCCGAATGGAATCCCCTTGGCTATATCATCTTAACGGATTATTTCATCAAGACAACCTTGTAATTGGCAACACCTTCGTCAGTAGTCACATTCACGATGTAAGTACCAGCGGCAACGTTAAGGTTAATCACCTCATGGTTGCTGTAAACGGAACCACTGTAAAGCAGTTTGCCGTATGCGTCAAAGATGCGCACGTTGTCGATATTCACGTCTGTGACATTGACGATATGGACATTCTGACGTTCCGCATAAACCTTGACCTGATTCTTCACGTGGTCTTCAATACCCGTTTCATCGATGGTGGTATTGTCGGTAGTGAAGGTAACCAAGTTGGACCATTCGCTGTGGTTGCTGGCAGAGCAATTGGCGCGAACCTGCCACAGATAGGTTGTACCCGGGGTCAGATCAGTCAACAGGTAGCTGGTACCGGCAATTGAAGGAACGGAAGTTATAGTGCCCGTCGGGGTCTTGTACTGGATATCGAAGGAAGTGGCCGTCGGATGTGACCAGTGCAGTTCAGCAGAAGTGCTGTCGATGTGAGTAGTGTACAAGAAGGTAGGAATCTCGCATTCAGCCGGCTTGAACGTCACATTGATGCTATGGTTAGCAACCACATTCGTGAAGATGTAGCTGTTCATCGCACCCATATTTATACCATCCACCACCACATTGTCCACAACATATCCATTGGCAGGATTGATATTGTATTCCTGAGTGTTTCCGTAGTACACCGTAACGGAACCGTTCGGGGTAATACTACCATTGGCACCAGCAGTGGCGGTAATCGTAAAGGTCTTGGCCGTCATAGTTGCCGTAATAGTCTGGTTGGCGGAAACTGGCGGGAACACATACGTATAAACATCATTCACATTCGTTGCATTGGAGATGACATTTACACCGTTCACCGTAATCGCAGAAACGGAATATCCGAGAGTAGGCGTGATCATGAAGGCTGGAGTTGCACCGTTCAGAACGGTGGTGGTTCCAGGTGTAATGACACCATTTGCAGGTTGAGTCACAGTGATCGTGTACTCATTGGCGGCAAATGCAGCATAAATAGCATGATTGGCGACAACATTGTTAAAGGTGTAAGAGGTCACAGGACCCACAGAAGCGCCGTCCACGTACACATCTTCCACATGATATCCAGCATTAGGCGTAATGGTGAAGGTCTTTGTACCGTTGTATGACACCGTGTTGACACCAGCATCCGAAATCGTACCACCATTGCCGGCATCTGCTGTAATGGTGAGCAGATTTTCGGTGAAGGTGGCGGCGATGGTGTGATTAGCCGTCAATGCGGTGAAGGTGTATGACGTGACTGCACCAACAGAGACATTGTCAACCGTGACATCCACGATTGCATATCCTTCATTCGGGATGATCGCATACGTAGGCGTGCTGCCATAAGCGAAAGGCGCAGAGGCAGGATTGACAAGGATGATGGAGCCGTTTGCACCGGCATTCACCGTCACATTAAACATATACTGGCCGAAAGTAGCACTGATGGTATGGTCAGCATGAATCTGCTCGAACAAATACGTGGTCGAGGTGACCGCACTTTCTTGAGTGTATGTTGTGGTTTCACCATCAACCGTCAAAGAAGAGATATAGTATCCCGGTTCAGCTGTAATATCATAAACAACATCCTGGTTGTGGAAATAATAGCTGACACCAGCCGGGGAGACAGTGCCGTGTGCGCCGGAAGTGGCGGAAACAGCATACTTGTCTTGGATGAAGATCACCTCATAGTGAATGTCGGAGGTGATATTTTCCAAAGTCTCCGTGTAACCCTCAGACGGGTTGGGAATTGTCAACTCAACATTGTTGCGCAAGATATTGCCAATGCGATAGCCGGGATCCGGAGTGGCGGAGAAGACATACGTGAAATCAGGATCATACTCGAATTCAACACCGTCAGAAACTGTACCATTGCCGAAGCTGGTCGTCGTGATGGTGTAGTGATTTGTAGAGAAGATCACCTCAACCGTATGATAACCGAACAGGTGTTCGAAAGAGTACATGTCAATGACATTGTGCTCAACACCGTCCACGATAATACTTGACACGGAATAACCAGGAGCAGGATAGATAGTACTCAGCAAATCGGAATAGCCAGGCAGTGTGACCGTATAAACAGCAGGAAGCGGAGTGGTGGCATCCACCTCAAACTCACCGTTGATGACGCCCTGTCCGCCCAACACTGTGTAAACAATGACTGTGCTGTCCAAAGCAGCCACAACATGGATGTTCTTGTTCTCCACAATATTGTTTATGGTCAACGCATATTGGGTCTCGTTGACGGGAACCAGCGTGCTGGTAACATCCAAACCGTTAACTGTCACAGAACCGATGTGATAGTGTTCCGCCACCGTAATCAAACCGGTATGTGAACCGCCGTAAGCAACGGTCTGATGATTCGGAGTGTAAACAGCACCAATGGCATTGTTGTTATATTCCGTATAATCGAGGTTGTCAACCGTGGCATTCACCTCGAAACTGCTGGTGGTGAAGGTCACATAGATGTTGTCGCCATTTTGAGGAACGAAAGTGTAGTATTGAATCATAGCATTATCCGCATTCTCGCCAGAGACAAGCTGCATATTCTTGTAGATGGCCTCGACGTGATATCCGGGATCCGGAACAATGGTGAGCGTGTAAAGCTCGTCCTTGGCAACCTCAACCTGGCCTTCCGGTGTACCGGTACCATGCTCAGCATAGTATGCAGTGAAATTGATAGCCTCTTTCACAGCGAAATTGTCAACATTGAAACCGATATGTTGAGTCGGGCTGACAGAATGGATGGCGAAATAATAAACTCCGCTTTCCGCCACTGTGATAAAGTTATGAGAACGAGCCATTTCGGTGTTAGAGAACGCTTCGGAAGAGACCTGCTGAACCAATGTCAAACCATTATCCGTTTGAGCACACATATAGACTTCAAACGCCTCAGGAATGGACATATCCATAGCTTTATAAGAGTAAGCGACATCATAACGTCCGGCAGGGATGTACATACAAGGAGACAGAGTGTAGAAATTCAGTATAGGCAAGGATTCATTATAATACATGCCCTCGGAAATTGTGATTCCCGGATGATTAACATTCAACATCAAGCCTGCATCGGTGAGTCTATAGGTATTCCAACCATCATGAATTTCTCCGTCGTTGAAGGTTTCAAGGAACGGAATGGTGGCGGGTTCAACAATACGGATTGTGTCAGAAGAGATTTTGTTATTCTGACTATTACCATCTCCTATAATCTCCGCCCAAACCGTTATCACATTGGAAGGCTCCGTCAAGTTTGCATAGGTATTGAACACATAACTGTAGTTCCAATTGCTGATTAAAGCATCGGCTAACACGAATGTCTCATGAACAGGAGCAGCACCGTTAACACTATAGTACATTTCAATCGGCGTGCCACTTTCTAAGTCATCACCAAAGTTAAACAGACCAACGCTTACCGGAACGTTGCTCAAATCGCAAGAATTCGGAATCTTGGCCATTGAAACGACGGCAATATCGGTTGAAGAAGAGCAGATATTGAAACGGATATCGGAACGATAAGTTCTAAGAGTTCCCGAGTTGGATGCACTCCATGTGCTATAATCGTTCTGCCAAGAAATAGCCTTGTTGCCTTCCACATTTGTTTGATAGAACTTATATGAGGAACCGTCATAACCATTGGAATTATCCTCCACCACAACCACCAGGTTGTCAACACCGTTATAGGCAAACGCCTGATCAAGGACAAACTCATTCCAACCTTCTGTACAGTTCAGACTTCCTTCATACACTTGGACCAAACCTGTCGTTATCCAATCGCTAGAATTAGCAAAAGTCTCCTTACCGGTATGACCCAGATAAATCTTCACATTGTTTTTCTTAGTCATGGCAGAAGTGTGCGCATAGTGGAAAGAAATCTTATCAATAAAGCCATTCATTCCTATTTCTGATGAAGTGAAGATCTGCTGTGAATAAGAATTTTTGTAATAGTTATTCAAAGGCATATAATATTCAGAACGATCTTCCTCTCCAACAGTAAGTTCAGCACAATTGATAGAATATTGTGTCGGGAAGAAGGTCACAACATTAGAATAAATGCCGATGTTGTCACAAAGTGCTTGCACGTATGCCTGATAGGTCACATTGGGAGTAAGACCCGTCAGCGTGATTTCCGTACCTGTGACCGTGATGACTGTCGGGGTGGTTTCTGTCATAGGACCATAATACACTTTGTAGGCAGTGGTCGTATCTCCTTCCCAAGTCAACTGAGCAGTTGTGTCCGTAAGCTGAGACACAACCAAATTGTTAGGTTGGTAACAAGGAATCAACACCGGGCAAGCAGCGGTGAAATTGAACACCACAGGATCATCGTCGCCGAATCCCTCAAAGGTGTTCGGCTCAAACTGCCATACCAATTCGCCGGCAGGGTTATAGACAGCCACGCCCATTTCTTCAGCCCAATAGCAAGGGATAAGGGTCAACATGGTCGGGAGGGAGTCGCACAATGCAACCTGATGAGAGACTGTCTCGCCGTCTTCTTCGGTCATAGAAAGCGTGTAATACACCTGATCGTTTTGAGCGATGACAAGCGCACCAACCATCTCTTCATCCGTCGCCCAGTTCACATCCGTCCATCCGTTGCCGTATGTGTCAGTCAACACAACAGTGTACTCGCAGCTGTTGTCACAAGGCAGTTCGGGAGCGGGCGTCTCGTTGGTAGTGAAGGTGTAAGGTCCGACCCAAACACTTTGCGTATTCTCGTCGCAAACAGCCTTGACATAAATATCGTAAGAAGTGTTCTCAGCGAGTTCTGTCAAAGCATAATGATTGGAATCTAATGTCAAAACAGGCACTAAGCCAGGCACGAAACCGGCAGGACCACATTGAATCTGCCATGTTGTCTCCTCGCCACCGGCTGTCCATGCCACATTTGCGCTGTTCGTGGTGATATTGGTAAAGGTGACATTTGTCGGAACCTGACATTCTTGAATGATAGAGACCACAAAGTCATCCAAGTTCCAAGATTGATAGGTATTGGAAGGATTGGAATAGCGGAAAGCGATTCTCTGACCTTCTTGAGGAACAACACCGGCAAATGAGATAGGTCCGACAAAATTAGCGTGAGGAGCATCCTGACCTGTGCGGTTGAAAGCGGTGGCCGGGATTTCCTCCACCACCGTGAAAGTGGTAGGATCTTCCAGATCGGTGATCACACCCAACTCCATCGTGCCTGCCGTAGAGGCATTGTAAGCGGTGGTGTTGGCCCAGAAGGTCATCTCCAGGGTATTCATAGCGTTCGTGAAGGCAGGCAACACCAACATGTTGCTGGCACCTTTGAACTCAACCGTGTTGGCACCGGAATAGGCGGATCCGGAATAGCCGGCATATACAGACGGGAACGTTCCGTTACTGGCACTGGCCGTCACAGGACGAGCCCAACATTCACCAATACCGATCGTGCCACTGCCAGGATATCCTTCGAAATCATCCACCCACGGATTGGCTTCCGTAATGGTGATACCATCACAACCTGTCATGAAAGAGGCAACATTAGACCAAGCGCTCGGGAACACACCACAATTGGCTTTCACATACACTTCGTAAGCGGTCTGGCTATTCAAGCCAGTGAGCACAACGCTGGGTGAGGCCACCGTCACTTGGATGCCTGCGCCCACTGTGAATCCAGCCTCACCATATTGGACCGTCCAAGAAGTAGCCTCCAAGGTGTCCCAAGTGACTTTCGCGCTGTTATTGGTAATATTACTGATTGTCAGATTTTCGGGAGTGTTACAATATGCGGGTCTTGTGAAAGTTAATTCTGTCCATTCGCTGTACACTCCTTCTTCAGCATCGCATACAGATCTCACCCGTACTTTGTACGTCTCACCTTCCGTCAGGCCACCCAACACAAAGGAAGAGGCGTTGTTTACAAGATTAGAAACCCACAAGGTCGCACCTACGGGGGCATACTGCAAATTATATGTATTCACACCAGGCACAGGCAACCAAGAGACAACCGTATTGTTAAGATGGTGTTCTACGGACAAGTCTGTTGATGCAGGACAAGCAGCCACCGTGGTGAACGCCACAGCAACCTCATCACTCAAACCATTGACACCGCAGTCGGCCATGACACGCACCACATAGTTCGTGTTCTGCTCCAAATCTGTCAATTCGAAATGGTTTTGGGAAATCGTGAGAGCAGTCCAGTTTTCACTATCTTCCTCTTTGAACATCAGCTTCCAGCTGTTGGCGCCATTCGCATCCCAGGAGATGGTGGCGCTGTTGGTGGTGATGTGGAAAACATTCACCTCGGTAGGTGCGGCGCAATGTTCATCGCCACACACATTAGCCACATAATTAACAGCCATGTTAGGCAAGTAATATGTTACGGTTCCAGAAGCTGTTCCCGGATGCTCAGCGTAAGAAGCGTTGCCGTCAGCACGTCTATACAAGCAGGAACCGCTTACATTCGTATAGTAATAATTGAGGCTCTTCCAACCGTTGGCAGCGCGGGACACCACGACAACAAGATTCTCTTCATTGTTATAATAATAAGAGTTGTTCAACAAATATGTCTCCCAGCCAGCAGAACTACCGACAGTGCCGTTATTGCTCTCATAAACAAGAGTCAAATCTTCCATTGGCACCCAGTCATAGGAAGAAGAATGTGCATTCATTGTCGTTGTTCCGAGATAAATCTTCAACGAATTATAATCGTGGGCGTTGGCAGAGGAAACCTCCCAAGACAACGCATTGATATATCCGCTCGAAGCAAAATTGGAAGCAGGATAAATCATCTGTGTCCACGAATTGCCATAATAGGCGTTCATAGGCGCAGTATAGGAGGAGGAGGTACCTGTTCCTATGGTAAAATCAACGGGGGTGAGCACCAAGTTAATACACGGAACGGTGAACTGGGCATTCTTCCATCCACTGGCAGCCGCCTCGCAATTGGATCTGACACGCACATCGTACGTTGTTTCCGTAGAGAGGTTGTTCAACGTGACACTGGGCGTGGTGGTGTTTACACTTTGCCAAGCATCGGCGTCGGCAGCCTTGTACTGCAATGTCCAAGCGTTCTGTCCTTCCGGATAATCCCACGTGATCACCGCTGTGTGGTTTTCAACCGTCGCTGTGATGTTTGACACCATCGTGCAAGTGGTCTCCAGGGTGATATTGTCGATGACAGCAGGAGTCTGGTTACCGATTGCGTTATCATTACGCCATGTGAAGACAATTTTCCTGTTTCCAGCGTAAGAGGCGGGAATCAGAATGGTTTCACGGGTAGTCTCGTTCACGTTGTAAAAACGCGCCAAATAGCTGCTCGGAAGTATGCCGTTCACAGGATTCTCATCCATGATGGAAACCTGGAGGTAGTCTTCTGCGTTACCCACGGTTTTGCAGTCAAATTGCAAAAGGACATCCGATTCGGGAAGCGTGATGTCAATGTATGCATGGGCGACTGAAGAGTTGTTGTATTGATAAACGTTAGACAATCCACCGTTGGCGTCGATGTACAGCTTGTTGTTGTCAAACATATTGTTTGCGTTGCCGATATACCAGTTGTTGGGTTTGGAATCGGAATTTGCTAGAGTCCAATAGTAGCTGTCGCTTCCCTCAAAATTGCAGGTGAAGGGAACTTGAGGACGGATCAGGTCGTTGTTGCCGCGCGGATAGATTTGCGGAACTCCGTTATAGAGGCCCACCAAACCGACCACAGATGCTTTCTCGCCTCCCTCGAAAACAGCGGAGACCGTTTTGAAGTTATTATATATTAATATTGTATCCGTACCTTGAATGAACTGCACACCGCTCTTGGAACTGGTGGTGAAGGTACCTGCTTCGAACTGGCCGTTTCTGAGAATAACCAACGAAGAGAGATACTGTTCAGGATTGGCCAAGATCTGCGCAACCGTCGCTTCTTCTGGAACGACCGCATGAGGAGCTGAAAGAGCTGACTTCCCTGGGTCAGCCGTCGGAATCATTTCAGGAAGACCATTGTAAATAGACAATGTTCCCAACAACATGTCCACCATCTCACCTTCTTCGTATTGGGTGGTGACCACTGCGGGATTGTTGTCATACACCAACAAGCCTCTCGGTTTCTCGGTGTTTTTATTCATGAAATAGACATTCCGGCCGTCACGGAAAACAAATTCCATTTTGGCAGAAATAGGGTTGAGGGCGTATAAAGTACCCGGAACACCTTGTGTGAACGTAGCAAGAGAGACGATTTGAGGGAATTCATACGTGACATGAGCCATTGCACTGGTATCTTCACCCAGCACGGCAAATGCGTGGATAGTAGTGGTGGTATTAACCAAAACAGGGGATTCGAAAGGCACATAAAACTCTGAATCGTTGAATTTGTAAAGGATATTCGCACCCGGAGTGGCGCAAGTCAGAGAAACAGAGAAAGGAGTGGTATACACACCTGACGGATGGCTGAAGGCCGGAGCAGCCACAGCGGGAACATCCATTGTGGTGTAAGTGATTGTAATAAAGGTAGCACGCAACTGCGCTGTTCCTGCATTGTAGAACTTCAGACTGCTGGCCGCCTCGATGCCGGTGATAGTGTAGACATTATCCTCGCCAGCGTTGACCAGCAGGGTTTCTCCGCCGTCAACAACATACCCGACTTCCGGGGTGTAGGCGTTGAGGGCGTTGATGGTCAGGCCCGTGATTTGGTATCCAAACGCAGGGGTCAGAACCAAGGCGTTGCCCAAAGTGCTGTTCGCACCGGCATAAAAACGCAACGCGGAACCAGATGTGTAGTATTTCGGACCATCGTTGCTACTGCTTTGCTTCTCGCCGCTGTACGATATTATCCCATTGAGAGTACCGTCAGGGAGAAGCTGTCCGTTGGCAACTCCCGCTTCTGAGAAGACAAACGTCACCTCATCGGCAAAAAGGTTGCCTGCCGCCATCACTGTAATCAGCATTAGAACGGCAAAATGCTTGACCATTTCGGTCAGCCTTTTGAAATTGTAAGCTTTTCTCATAATGACTGAATTTTATGAATAACTAAATTTTACTGTCAATCTATTCTTTTTTATTTTTCAAAAAAAATTATTCCACAATAATCAAAGGTGCAAAAATACATATTTTTTCGTTTCTTCATTTTCATTTGAAAATAAAACCTATAGCAGGCATTTTCCTTTCATAAAAAATGCTATCTTTGCCCCCGAATTAAGAAACATCAAAAATCAAATAGTTATGAAAGACAACATCACAATGAGTTTGAACCCGTTAGTGAATTTTTTCAAGAAAAGTCCTAAGGAATTCACCAAAGCGGATATGATAAAATATGTGGAGGAGAACAACATCCCTATGGTGAACTTCCACTATGTTGCCGGTGACGGTCGTATCAAGACGTTAGGTTTCGTGCTGCACAGCCGCGAATATCTGGAGCAGATTCTCTCCAACGGCGAGCGTGTCGATGGCTCCAACATCTTCCCAGCCTTCATCCATGCAGGTTCCAGCGACCTCTACGTTATCCCGCGTTTTTCAACCGCTTTCCTCAATCCTTTCACGGAAATCCCCACCCTTTCCTTCCTTTGCTCATACTATAACAATGAGGGAAAACCGCTGGAGAACTCCCCGGAATACATCCTGCGCAAAGCCGCGAAATCGTTCACCGAAGTGACGGGCAACTATTTCCAAGCCATGGGTGAACTCGAATACTACGTCATCGGCGAGGAAGACGACCTGTTCACCATCCCCGATCAGAAGGGCTACCATGAATCCTCCCCGTTCACCAAGTTCGAGCAATTCCGTGCCGAATGCATGCTCAACATCGCCAAGATGGGTGGCCTGATCAAATACGGTCACTCCGAAGTGGGCAACTTCACCATGGACGGCAAGATTTACGAACAGAACGAAATCGAGTTCCTCGTCACCGACGTGCAGGATGCCGCCGACCAGCTGATTCTGGCAAAATGGGTTATCCGCAACCTGGCATACGAATACGGCTTTGATGTCACTTTCTCCCCGAAGATCACCGCAGGCAAGGCAGGCAGCGGCCTCCACATCCACACCTGCATTGTGGATGCCAAAGGCAAGAACCAAATGGTGACCAAAGGCAAGCTCAACTCCATTGCCAAGACCGCCATCGCCGGATACATGACCTGCGCCAGCTCTCTGACGGCCTTCGGCAACACCAACCCGACCTCCTACTTCCGCCTTGTCCCGCATCAGGAAGCTCCTACGTCCGTCTGCTGGGGTGACCGCAACCGCTCTGTTCTGGTACGTGTCCCGCTGGGCTGGACCCACAAAAACGACATCGTGGCCGAGCTGAACCCGATGGAGAAGGCAGTCAACAAAGACCGCTCCCAAAAACAGACCGTGGAATTCCGCTGTCCGGACGGCTCCGCTGACATCTACCTGTTGCTGGCCGGCCTCGTCTGCGCCGCCCGCCACGGCTTCGAAATGGAGAACGCCCTCGAATTCGCCAAGAGCACTTACGTGGACGTTGATATCCACCGCGCCGAAAACAAGGCCCTCGTGGAGAAACTCGCCCAACTGCCCACCTCTTGCTGGGAGTCCGCCGATGAACTCAGCGCCCACCGCAATATTTTCGAGGAACACGGCGTCTTTGACCGCTCTATGATCGACGACATCATCAAACAACTCAAGTCCTTCAAAGACAAAAACATCCGTAACGAAATTGTCAAAAATCCGGATCTGATGTTGAAGATTGTGAAAGAATTTTTCTATTGCGGTTAATATTCTCCGCACCTTATCATACAAAGCAGAGACACAGCGCTTGTGTCTCTGCTTTTTTGTTTGTACTCAACTTCGTACAAAAAATATGAATCGATGTAACAAAACGACAACTTATTGCGTCTTTAAATAAAGCAGGGGAAAATCTGCGAAAAATAAAAAAATTGTTCGCACACTTTTCTTGATGCATTATTTAAAAAAATGTATTTTTGCAAGTTGATATATTGTAATATGAAAAAATTTTTATTATTTGTTTCTATACTCGTTGGATGGCAAATGACCCTGTTCGCCCAAGGGAACAATGTCACCGTTCAATCTTTGATGGGCACCCATGTGGACACCATCCTCAAATACCATCTGGCAGGTGAGGGCGTTGAACTGTCTAACGGAAAGTTCAACAATGTCCAAGGTATTGTCAACGATAACCAAATTGGGACATTCAACCGCAACAACTACACGCAGTTCCCCTTTGCCACAGGACTGGTGATGACCACGGGTGCTGTCACTGTCGCGGCAGGGCCCAACAACCAGACCGGCGCTTCAACCCCAACCGGCAACTACACGGACGCCACCCTGCAGCAGTACGCCACCAACACGTTGAACAACTGCGCGGCACTGGATTTTGACTTCCTTGCCTATGCCGACACGTTCGCTTTCAACTATGTCTTCGGATCGGAAGAATACCCGAGCTTTGTGTGCGCCTCCTACAATGACATTTTCATCTTCCTGTTGACTGGCCCCGACCCTGTCACAGGTGTCACAACCACCAAAAACGTGGCCGTCATCCCCGGCACCGTCACCGCTACCAACCCCCAGGGACTTCCCGTCTCCATCAACACCGTTAACGGAGGTTCCAGCGGTGGCTCCGGCCCCGACTGCTACAGCGCAACCTATTCCGCCTACTATATCGCCAATCCCGCCAACAGCAACGGCGTGCAATATAACGGTATGACCGTACAGCTGACTGCCGAAGGCAAGATTCTGGCCTGCGAAACGTACAACATGCACTTGGCCATCGGCAACGTGGGTGACAACGCTTACGACTCCGGCGTCTTCCTCGAAGGAAAGAGCTTCCAAAGTAGCGTGGAGACCCACCTGTTGATGCGGGATGTCTATTGTCTGCATGAAGACATTGTTTTCGACTACATTTCCGACGCTGTAGATACTGTCTATGTTGTAACTCCTAAAGGGGACACCCTCTGGAACGAACCTTTCACCTTACAAGACGCGGATGTGAGCGACAGCGGTCTCTACTACCTGTACGCGCACAGCGCCCTTCCCTGTGTGGACCTGTGGACACACGACAGCATCTTCATCTCCGTCATCAACACGTTCAAACCGGATTTGGGCGAAGACCAGTGGCTCTGTACCGGTGAGGTGGCCACCATCCAATCCCAATATGACTCGGAAAGTGCCGGATTGTTCTGGAATACCGGAGAAAACAGCAATTCCATTGAGGTGATCACCTCGGGAGAATATATTCTGAACGTGGAGGTGATGAATCCCGCCACGCAAACGAACTGTAGAAGTGCCGACACCGTTGTGGTCACGTTCTGGGATCTGCCACAACCCGACTTTGAAGCCGATATCACCTCTGGCTGTACACCTGTCATTTCCCGCTTCACCAACCTCACCAACACCGCTTCAGACACCATCTTCTGCGAGTGGCTGTTCTTCGACGAAAACTTGAATATCGTGGACTATTCCTCGGAAGCCAATCCCATCATCCATTTCAACACCGCAGGAAATTTCTCGGTGAAGCTGGTCATCACCACTGCCGAGGGCTGCCGTGACTCTATCACCAAATGGAACTACATCATCACCGCCCCCCAGCCGGAATTGGATTTTATCGCCACTCCTGAAATTTGCATGATGAATGAAACCAACGGCGAAATCAATTTCACAGCTTTTCTCTCCAGCAATGTGATGGGCAATCCGGACAACAACCTGGTCTGGAATTTCGGTGACGGGGAGGAAACCCTAAACGAAACAAGCACTTCCCACACCTATACGACTTGGGGCGATTATGTTGTCACCCTTTCCCTCACCACAGAATCGGGTTGCGGCGACTCTGTCAGCCATATGATTGTCATTGAAGACAATCTGATTTTCCCGAATGTGATCACCCCCAACGGTGACGGAATCAATGACGTATGGGCAATTGAAAACCTCAACACAGACATTGACCCTGAAGATCCTGACGAATACCGTCACAATGAAGTGCGCATTTCAGACCGCTGGGGCAAAGTGGTCTTCCATACCAAAAACTATGACACTTGGGCCAAAGACGGCCAAGTCTATGTGGGTTCCAACCCGTTCACCGGCGATAACCTTCCCGACGGCACCTATTACTACACCTTCTCCTACAAAGGCAAGGCCAAAACAACACAATGGCACGGGTCAATTACCATCATACGGTAAATTGGCTTTGACACAATCAACCTCAATGTCGCCATTCCCACGTCTTAAATCAAAAATCAAAATAAAGAACAATGAAAAGTCTGAAAATCGTCAAGAAAGAATACCAGCGGGTCGGATATGACGCACAAGATATTGAACCCTTGGAGTATACGGAAGGCTATGCCGAATATGATGATAACGGTCTGCTCGTCCGCGAAGAGCGTTACGAGCCCGACGGATCACTCAACACACTGACCGTCAACACCTACAATGAGAACGGCGAGCTGATACAAACCGAACAATACGACCAGGATGACATTCTGTTGCAAAAGACGGTTAACCACTATGATGACAAACAGCGACTTACGGCGCAATCGAACTACTATGGGGATGCCTCTGAAGAGTATGTCACCAAATACTACTACGATGAGGACGACAACGTAGTGAAGCAAGAGGTTTACGTCAACGGGGATTTGGATTATGTGGAGAAAACAACCACTTACAAAGACGGGAGGCGGGAAACGGAAACCGAAAACGACGACTATGGCAATCCGATGTATATCCATCATTATCAATATGATGAGAACGGACGAGTGGCGGTTTATGTCCGTGACGAGGTACAGAACAAAGACCGCCGCACCTACGAGTTCACTTACAACGAGAATGGTGACCGCGTGAAGGATCTCATCTACGACTACGACATGAAGCTGATTGCCAAGGTAAACCGCACTTTTGACGAACAGTACCGCCAGACCGAAATTGTGGAGGAAGATTTGGACAGTTACCGCCGCATCTCCATGGAATATGACGGTGACAAGGTGGTGAAAAACACGATGTTCGACAAGAAAGGCGAGATTACTGGCTGGGCAGAATACGAATATGCCGATGACGGCCGCCAGAGCATGGCTCGTGAATTCATCCACGACGAAGTGGAACCCCAGAATTTCCGCATGTTGCGGGAAACGCTTTATGTCCGCGGATAGTAGATCTTAAGGCATACTTATTGACGTAAGACGTGAGACTTTAGGGGATATTTTAATCTAAGTCTCACGTCTTACTCTAAAGTCTTTAAACTTAGCCCAATTCCCTAAAAAAATCGTATCTTTGCGGCTTAAAATTTTTAGACGATGTTACAGATCCAACTTTTAAGAGAAAATCCCCAAGAGGTTATTGACAGACTGAAAATCAAGAATTTCGATGCCACAGAGTTGGTGACCGAGATTCGCGAACTGGATAGTGAAAACCGCAACTTAAAGAAGAAAATCGATGACAACCTGATGGCGCAGAACCAAGGCGCGAAGAAAATCGGGCAACTCTTTAAAGAGGGCAAACGCGATGAGGCAGAAACCCTTAAAGCCGAAATGGCTACGTTGAAAGAGAGCGAGCGCACCGACCGCGCCAAACTGCAGGAGCAGGAAGAGTTGCTGCAGAGCAAGATGGTGCTGCTGCCCAACCTGCCCAACGCCGCCGTCGCCCCGGGCAAAGGCGCCGAGGACAACGAGATCGTCTATACACAAGGTGACGCCTCCAACCTGCCAGAAGGCGCACTCCCGCACTGGGAGCTCGTGAAAAAATACGACATCATCGACTTTGAACTCGGCACTAAGATCACCGGCGCCGGTTTCCCCGTTTATAAAGGCAAAGGCGCCCGTCTGCAACGCGCCCTCATCGACTTCTTCCTGGATGAAGCCACCGCTGCCGGATTCGTGGAAATCCAACCGCCCTACATGGTGAACGAAGATTCCGCTTACGGCACCGGCCAATTGCCTGACAAAGAGGGACAAATGTATCACTGCCAGGTCGATAACTTCTACCTGATTCCCACCGCCGAGGTGCCCGTCACCAACATATACCGCGACGTGATTCTGAAAGAGAGCGATTTCCCGTTGAAGAACTGTGCTTACTCCGCCTGTTTCCGTCGTGAAGCTGGCTCCTACGGCAAAGACGTGCGCGGCCTCAACCGTCTGCATCAGTTCGACAAGATCGAGATCGTGACCATCGAACACCCCGACCGTTCCTACGAGACTCTGGAGGAGATGACCAACCACGGCAAGATGCTGCTCACCAAACTCGGTCTGCCCTTCCGCGTGTTGCGCCTCTGCGGCGGCGACATCAGCTTCACCTCCGCCCTCACTTATGACTTGGAAGTATATTCCAAAGCCCAGCAGAAATGGCTGGAGGTCAGTTCCGTTTCCAACTTCGAATCCTATCAGGCTAACCGTCTGAAACTGAGATACAAAGATGCTACTGGCAAAACGAAACTCGCACACACGCTCAACGGCAGCGCATTGGCATTGCCGCGCGTGCTCGCCGCCCTGTTGGAAAACAACCAAACCGACAAGGGAATCGTCATCCCCGAAGTACTTCGTCCCTACACCCGTTTCGACATAATCGACTAATCTCGAATGAAAAAAACAATCCTCATACTCCTGCTGCTCTTCTCTTGCGGCGGTGCCGTCATGGCACAACAAAGCCAAGAAGAGCAGCTTGCTTTGCAGTATTACAAGGAAAAGGAATACGACAAGGCTGTGGAGCTATTTGAGAAAATCCACGCCAAAAAACCGGATTCCTACATTTACTACTACTATTATTATTCCCTGTTGGAACTTGAGCGTTACGACGATGCCGAGAAGATGCTCAAAAAGCAGGTCAGGGCCTATCCGAACACTCCCCGCTACAAAGTAGATCTAGGGTTTGTTTATGAACGCTCCGGTGACAATCCCAAAGCGGAAAAAATCTATCAGGAATGCCTGAAAAACCTGCCGGCGAAAGAGACCGCGATCAATGAGCTGAACAACGCCTTCATGGCAAGAGGCAAATATGACTACGCGGCGGAAACCATTCTCAAGGGGAGGAAACTGCTCAACAACGAACAATTACTCTCCAAAAACCTCATCAGCATATACAAATTGTTGCATCAAAACGATAAAATCATTGATGAAATTATCGCGTTGTTGAAAACTGACAACGAAAAATATGAAAAAGAGGTGCAAACTGCCATTCAGGACTTGCTCCTCGATGACGAGGACAACCAACAGTATATGTCCATCCGTACCGCACTTCAAAAATTCTCACAGAAAAATCCGTCGAACATTCTTTGTATCAAAGAGTTATATTGGATAAGTCAATTACACAAAGATTTTGAAGAAGCGTTCATTTTGGCCAAGGCATTGGACAAACGGCTAAAGATGGAGGGCATTTTCACCTACGAGCTGGCTACTGTAGCAGCGGAAAATCACGATTATGTCACCGCCATTGAGGCGTTGAACTATATCATCAAAAAGGGCGAAGAGACTCACAACTACATCCAAGCCAAGATGAAGATTCTGGATGTCAAATACATGCAGCTCATCGAAACCTCTCCGGTGAAAATGGTGGATGCCATCAATTTGGAGCAGGATTTCCACAAGGCACTGGAGGAGAACGGTTTTCATTCCGGCACATCGGACTGGATCCGGAAATACGCCCATCTGCTTGCCTTTTACGTCAACAAGCCACAGGAAGCGATAGATGTGCTCAACCAGGCGATGGCAGCCACCCGCGACACCAAGGAGAAAAACCAGTATAAAATCGACCTCGCCGACGTGCAGCTTTACACTGGCGAAATCTGGGACGCCTCGCTCAACTACTCGCAAGTCGATAAAGACTTGCCCAACGACGTGTTAGGCAACGAGGCCAAATTCAAGAACGCCAAGCTTTCGTTCTACATCGGTGAATTCAACTGGGCCAAGAGCCAACTTGATGTGCTTGCCGCCGCCACCTCCAAGCTCATCGCCAACGATGCCATCTACTCCTCCATGCTCATTTCCGACAACCTCGAAGAAGAAGAGGAAATGGACGAGACAGATACCACAGCGCTGCTGTTCAGCAATTCGGAAGGCAACCTTGCGCTGAAAATGTATGCCAAGGCGGAATTCCTGATATTCCAAAACAAAGACGACGAAGCGCTCAGAGCCCTTGACTCCGTGATGATTCTCTCGCCTTTCGGCACGCTGGTGGACGATGCGCTGTATCAGAAAGCACTGATTTTCATCAAACAGAAAAACTATTTCGAAGCGGAAAAACTGCTGAAGAGAATCATCGAAAACTACAGCGACCAGCTGCTGGCGGATGATGCGGTGTTCCAGCTGGCGGAACTCTATGATTACTATCTGAAAGACATCCCGCTAGCCATGGAGTATTATCAGAAAATCCTCAAAGACCACAGCGACAGCCTTTTTGTGGTACAAGCGCGTAACCGCTATCGGACATTGCGCGGTGACAACGTGAATTAGTCACCCCTTCACAATGAAAAAAATTGTATTTTCGCAGTTTAAAATTTCAGATAGTTGGAAACTATAGACAGAACAAAAGAACTTGAAACGAAACCTATCGGGCAGCTGTTGTGGATTTATGCCCTTCCTGCGGTGATCAGCCAGATCATTGCCTCTATATATAATATTGTGGACAGAATCTTCATCGGGCATGGTGTGGGGGCTTTAGCCATCGCCGGCTTGGCCATCACTTTCCCGCTGATGAACATCATCCATGCCTTCGGGTCACTCATTGGAGTAGGTTCGGCCGCCCGCATGTCCATTGTTTTGGGCAAAAAAGACAAAGAGTGGGCAGAGAACATCTTAGGCAACAGCTTGATATTCACGTTTATCCTTAGCGGTTTGGTGGTACTGTTTTGTTATCTGTTCCTGGACCGCATCCTTTTGTTGTTCGGTGCGACGGCGGAAACTGTCGCCTACGCCCGTGAGTACATGATCTATATTTTGCCGGGAATGTTTTTGATTACGGTGACTTTCAACCTCACTGGTCTGATCCGTGCTTCCGGCTATCCCACCAAAGCCATGCTGATCATGGCGGGTGGTGCGATTTTCAACATCATTTTAGATCCGATTTTCATCTTTGCCCTTGGCTTGGGCATTAAAGGCGCGGCCATCGCCTCCACCATCTCCATCTTTGCCATGGCGCTGGTATCTGTCCTGCACTTCGTACAACCGACTTCCTTCATCCGCTTCAAATCGCATGCTTGGAAACTGAAAGGATACATCTTCAAAAACATTACCCTTATCGGTATGAGTCCATTCCTGATGAACCTTGCCGCCGCCGGTGTGGTCGGCATCCTGAACTCCCAACTGTTGCGTTATGGCGGAGATTACGCGGTGGGCACCTACGGAATCTGCAACACCTATGGCAACTTCTTGGTACTCATTATTATCGGTGTTTGCCAAGGTATGCAGCCCATTGCCGGTTATAACTACGGTGCAGGTCACGGTGACCGGCTGAAACATGTCTATGGGCTGACCATGTGGATTTGTGTGGCCATCGGACTGCTCGGCAGTGTGATTTCCTGTCTCGTCCCAGGCTTTATGATGCGTGTCTTCACCACCGACAGACACATGATCGAACTCGGCCGCGTGGCCTTGCGCTACAGCATGGTGATGTTCCCTCTTATCGGCTTCACTATCGTCAACTCCAACTTCTTCCAATCCATCGACAAACCCTGGGTGGCCATCACCACCAGCTTGTCTCGACAAGTCATTTTCCTCATCCCCATGAGCATCCTGATCCCCTTGCTTTTCATCCATCTCGGATGGACTGGACTCAACGGAGTCTGGATTTCGCTGACTATCTCCGATGTTCTCGGCGCAGTCCTTGCCGCCATCCTGCTCTTCTGCCAACGCCATGTGTTTTCAATTCAGAACGATGAAACGATGAGAAACGATGAAAAACAATGAAACGATGATGAATTATTATATAGACACACACGCACACTTGTATCGCGAATACTACCCTGAAGATCTTCAGGGAGTGATTCAGCGGGCGGTGGATGCTCGTGTGGAAAAAGTGCTGCTCGCCTGCGTGGACGCCCAGACCCCGCCGATGATTGCCGAAGCGGTGGAAATGTTTCCGGAAAACATCTTCGGACTCATCGGGCTGCATCCTTCCGATGTGAAAGAGGACTACGAGGCACAGCTGGCGGAACTGGAAACGCATATTGAGGACCGGAATATTGTTGGCATTGGGGAAATCGGATTGGACTTTTACCACGACCGCGACTTCGAGCGGGAACAACTGATGGTCTTCCGGAAACAATTGGATTGGGCCCGTGACCGCAAGATGCCTCTTTCGCTGCATATTCGCAACGGCTACAGCGAAGCCATCCCGATTTTGAACGAATATCCGATAGGAGCATTGCGTGGTGTCCTTCACTGTTTTTCGGGCGGCATCCAGGAGGCGGAATGGGCAGCGAAGCACGGTTTTGCCATCGGCATCGGTGGCATTGTGACCTTCAAGAATAGCAAACTGCAAGAACTGATTCCGAAAATCGGGCTGGAACACATTGTGTTGGAAACCGACGCACCCTACCTCGCACCGACCCCGCACCGGGGCAAACCGAACGAGAGCAGCTACATCCCGCTCATTGCCCAGAAAATTGCTGAAATCATGGAGGTGCCCGTGAAAGAGGTAATGGAACGGACAACAGAGAACGCCGAACGAATATTTTTTATTGATAATCTATAATGACAATGAAAAAACTATTAACCACAATTGTAATGTTCGCCTTGATGGCCGGAGTTGCCATGGCGCAACCGAAAGCTATTGGTGCCCGCGTGGGCTACAATTTCGAAGTATCTTACCAGCACACCATTTCGAACGGAATGCTGGAAGTGGACGCCGGGCTGTCGCCTTTCATCACCTCCACCGGTATCATGTACACCGAAGACGGAGCGCAATTTGTACAACGTTATAACTACGGTCGCGCCGAACTGATCCTCGCCTACGACTGGATGATGAACATCCAATCGGGGTTTTATTGGTATCTCGGTGTTGCCGCCGGAGTAAGTTGGGGTTACGGCGAGTTTTTCAACCTCCCCCATTATGACAAACACGGCAAACTCGTGGAATTCAGACGTTTGGGCCTCCCTGTCGGTGCGCAAATCGGGTTGGAATATGATTTTAACATCCCATTGAACCTCAGCCTTGACTGGCGTCCGATGATTAACCTGTTCGGCCTGCGCCAAGGCGACTTCACCTCCAACCTGTTAAACGTCGCCCTCGGCGTCCGCTACCGTTTCTAACACTTTACCATCCGTCAATAACCCATAACCAATAACCCTTAAAAATGATCGAATCTCCCATTTTCACGCCCTGTCAAATTGGGCCTATAACATTGAGAAACAGAACCATCCGTTCCGCAGCATTTGAGAACATGGCGGTCAAGAACGCGCCGTCGGAAGCTTTGTTCAACTACCACACGGCGGTGGCCCGTGGCGGCATCGGCATGACCACGGTGGCCTACGCTTCCGTAAGCCGCAGCGGACTCTCCTTCGAAGGACAGCTTTGGTTGCGCGAAGAGATTATTCCGGAGCTGAAGAAGTTGACCGATGCCATCCACGCGGAAGGCGCCAAGGCCTCCATCCAGATCGGGCACTGCGGCAACATGACGCACCGCGCCACCTGCGGTGAGAAACCGCTCTCCCCATCAGGCCGCTTCAACCTCTATTCTCCGACCTTCACCCGCAAGATGACCAACAAGGACATTGACCAGATTGTGGAGGATTTCGGAAATGCCGTCGATCTCTGCCGTCGCGCCGGCTTCGACTGTATCGAAGTGCACGCCGGCCACGGATACCTTATCAGCCAGTTCTTGTCGCCCTACACCAACCGTCGCAAAGACGAATACGGCGGCTCCCTCGAAAACCGCATGCGTTTTATGCGCCGTGTGATCACCCGCGTGATGGAAGAGGCCAAGGATGACATGGCTATCGTGGTGAAAACCAACATGTATGACGGCTTCCGCAGTGGTATGCAGGAGGATGAATGCATCAAAGTCGCCCAAGAGCTGGAACGTCTCGGCGTGCACGCACTGGTACTCACTGCCGGCTTTGTCAGCAAGGCCCCGATGGATGTGATGCGCGGCTCCATGCCAGTGAAGACGATGGCTTACTACATGGACACAAAGAAGTTCTGGTGGCTGAAAATCGGTCTTCATCTCGGCGGACACATTGTCATCCCCACCGTGCCCTATAAAGACGCCTACTTCTACGACAATGCCATGAGGTTCCGCCAGGCGGTAAAGATGCCGCTGATTTACGTGGGCGGCATGGTCGACAAAGACAATATGGAAAAAGTCCTCAACTCCGGTTTCGTGGCTTTCCAGATGGCCCGCGCCCTCGTGCACGACACCGATTTTGTCAACAAGCTGCACAGCGGGGAAATCACGCGCAGCGGCTGTAAACATTCCAACTACTGCATCGGTAGAATGTACACTCTGGATATGAAGTGCCACCAATGCATGAAGGAGGGTTTGCCCGCCAACCTGCAGCGCGAAATCGACAAATCGGAAAAACGCTGGCAATAAACCGTATAGACGTTTCCTGAAACGTCTATACACAATCATCGATATCAATATTATAAAGGAAATAATGAAAAAGAAAACCATCGCCATCATTCTCGGCTGCCTGATTCTGGCTACCGGCTGCCTGTTCTTGATATTGTCGAAAACGGGCACAATCGGCAACAGCCAACCAAAATCCGATTTGTTTGCGGTCAAAGACACCAACAACATCACCAAAATCTTCATTGCCGACATGACTGGTATGCACTCCCTTTTGGTGAGGCACGATGATGGGTGGTATGTCCAGGATTCCGTGAAAGCCACATCGCAAAAGGTGAACGACCTGCTTTCCACCATCCACAACATCACCCTACAGCAAGTGGTGGCTAAAACCGCCCAATCCAACATCAACAAAATGATGTCCGTGAATGCCGTCAAAGTGGAAATCTACCAAAATGCCCCGAAATTCAGACTTTTCGGCATCCCCTTTTTCACCAAAAACCGTAACGTCAAAACCTACTATATGGGTCCGGCCACCATGGATAATGTTTCCAACTTTGCCATCCTGGAAGGCTTTGACGAACCTTGTATTGTCCATATCCCTGGCTTCCGTGGCTTTTTGACTCCTTTTTACGCATATAATCCCATTGAATGGTATAGCTGCGATCTTTTCGAAACCAAAATCACCCGCATAAAATCCCTTTTGGTGGAGGACTTTGAAAATCCTGAAGAATCTTTCTATGTGGAAAAAGCCGGAGCCCGTTTCTTTAATCTGTATAACTCTAAAAACGAGCAAATTACGGATTATGATACCGTGAAACTACTGGACATGCTTTCCGAGTTCCGGGATAAGAACTATGAAAGATACATTTCAGACATGCGAAACAGTTACAAGGATTCGATTATCCGGTTTAATCATTTCAAAACCATTACATTAACTGACGTTGACGGTAAAAAAACAACGTTGGACATGTATCGCAAACTAGAGGAAGAGCCCTTCTATCTGGATGCCATCATCGACGGAGTGGATCGTCCGGAAAACGAACCTTACAATCGCGACAAGTTCTATGCTGTTCTGAACGGCGACAACACCCATTTGGTGCAGTGCCAATATTACCATTTCGACCGACAAATACAGCCTTTGTCTTATTTCTTAAAACAACAATAGGGCATGAACGATGAGCTTTACATGCGTCGGTGCCTGCTACTTGCCGCTTTAGGTTTGGGAAAAACGAGTCCCAATCCGATGGTGGGGGCTGTTGTAGTGCATCAAGATACCATTATCGGCGAGGGGTATCATCACCGATGCGGCGAGGCTCATGCGGAAATCAATGCCATCAACGCTGTGAAAAACAAGGAGTTGCTGGCAAAAAGCACCCTGTATGTCAATTTAGAGCCTTGTTCGCATTTCGGGAAAACCCCGCCATGTGCAGATGCTATTATCCGATACGGCATTCCCAAGGTGGTCATCGGCTCCATCGACTATCACGACAAGGTAAACGGTGCCGGGGTACACAAGCTCCGTGATGCCGGAGTGGAAGTGGTGGAGAATATCTGTCGCAGGGAATGCGAGGAACTCAACAAACGGTTTTTCACATTCCATCGCAATCACCGTCCCTACATCATCCTGAAATGGGCGCAAACCCGTGATGGTTTTATGGACATCGACCGAAGTGATTCCAATACAACCACTTATTGGATCACCAATCCTGCTTTAAAAGTACTGACACACAAATGGCGCAGTGAAGAAGATGCCATATTAGTCGGATATCGAACCATCCATAACGACCAGCCGCAGCTCACCACCCGTGAGTATCCAGGTAAAGATCCGCAACGGTTTGTTATGCAACGAGGCGAAGACATTATATCCCCCCTGCCTTACACTCCTCTGCCCGAAAACGCACAAGAAGCCGCTGAAGAATTATATCAGCTTAATATACAGTCTGTTATTATAGAAGGTGGAAAAAATACAATAGAGAAATTCTTGGCAGCAGGATTATGGGATGAGGCGCGCATTATGATCGGATGCCAGACTTGGGGCAAAGGGCTTCCTGCCCCTAAAATACCTGAAATCCCTGAAAAGACCGTAGCTATTGACGATAATCAGCTGATTTATGTTCGAAGACACCTATAAAACCATAGCAAAACCTGCTGAAGGCAGTTACAGCGAGAAACGCAGCAAATTTCTGGCGTATGCTTTTCCTGTCCAAAATGAGCAGGAGGTGAAACAGCGGCTTACCGAAATCCAGAAAAAACACTGGGACGCACGTCACCACTGCTACGCTTACATCCTCGGTCCACGCAAAGACGCTTACCGTCTCAATGACAACGGGGAGCCTTCGGGCACGGCGGGACGTCCGATATACGGTCAGCTGCTCTCCAAAGATTTGACAAACACGTTAGTGATAGTAGTGCGTTATTTCGGTGGTATCAAACTTGGTGTCAGTGGATTGCAGAATGCCTACAAGGTGGCCGCCCGTGAAGCACTGGATGCAGCCGTCATTGAGAATCGTACCATTCAGGAAACTTATCGCGTCACATTCGAATATGTAAAAATGAACGACATTATGCAGATTCTGAAAGATCCTGAAATACAAGTTCTTGACAGACAAAGTGATATGCGCTGTACCTACACCATATCCGTTCGTTTGCGCGATGCCGACCGCGTAACTGAATCCCTGCGTAAAGTGCCTATGACAGAGGTCGTTGCCCTTTGACGTTTATCCATAATCGATTGTTTATATCTTTATCTTTTTTGAAAAAAAACTATCCTAATATACCTTATTTTTGCAAATTATTGCAAATAATAGTCTTTTAATATGAAAAACACATTCAGAATTGTGGTTCTTTTAGTCGTTGTAACAACAATTTTTTCCGGCTGTGTGACCAAGCAGAAATATAACGAAATGCAGCTCAAATTACAGCGTACACAAGATGAGCTGACATTCATGACTTCCGAAAACCAAAACTGTCAGAATGCGAAAAAGAACCTGACGGCTCAACTGAACAGTCTGACAGCTGAAATGGAACAGCTTCGCGCGGACACTTTGCGCCTTTACCGGAAAGCCCGCAGTGCGGAAAGGGAATACGAAAAAGCAAAAAAGGATTACGACGAACTGTTGCAGAACTTCGCCGACGTGTCCACCACCAACCAAAGTACCATCAATGATTTGCTCGGTAACCTCGACAAATACAAAGACGAACTGAGCGTGAAAGAGAAAATGCTCGCCATGCAGCAGGACTCATTGACGAGAGCTCGTGCCGAATTGGCCATTAAAGAACAACGTATCAATGAGATGCAAAACATATTGGCACAAAAAGACGCGGAAGTGAAAGCGCTGAAAGACAAAGTGAGCAATGCGCTGAAAGGTTTCGAAGGCAGCGGTCTGAAAGTGCATGAAAAAGACGGCAAGGTGTACGTCTCCATGGATGACAAGCTGCTGTTTGCTTCCGGCAGCTGGACCATCAACGAACAGGGTCTCAAAGCTATCAAACAGTTGGCACAAGTACTTGAAAATGAGACAGACATCTCCGTGAACATTGAAGGCCACACCGATAACGTTCCCTATCATGGCAGTGGTCAAGTGAAGGACAACTGGGACTTGAGTGTGATGCGCGCCACCTCCGTGGTGAAGGCTTTGCTGCAAAGCGGTAATATCGCCCCGACACGTCTCTCTGCCTCAGGCAGAAGCGAATACCTGCCTTTGGATGAAAACAACACCCCCGAGGCACGTGCCAAAAACCGCCGCACGGAAATCATCCTCACGCCCAATCTGGACCAACTTTTCCAACTGATACAGGGCAACTAATGGATGCCTTCGCCGAAACGCTGATTGGCTGGTATGAGGAGCACAAGCGCGACCTCCCGTGGCGTGGCGAAACCGACCCCTACAAAATCTGGGTTTCCGAAATCATCCTGCAGCAAACCCGCGTGCAGCAGGGTTGGGATTACTATCTCCGCTTTATCGACAACTTCCCGAATGTCAAGGCGTTGGCCGATGCCGATGAAGAGCGGGTGCTGAAAGTGTGGCAGGGACTAGGCTATTACTCCCGCGCCCGTAATATGCACACCGCCGCCTGCGAAATCATGACGGTGCACCATGGACAGTTCCCCAAAGAATACGATAAAATTCTGTCGCTCAAAGGGATAGGGGCTTACACCGCCGCTGCTATCGGTTCCATTGCCTTTCATCTTTCCTACCCTGCCGTGGATGGCAATGTTATCCGCATCATCAGCAGAATATTCGGTGTGTGTGAAGATGTGACGCAACCCTCTGTAATAAAACGGATTACAGAAATTTGCAACGAGCAGATCGACCGTGACCGTCCCGGTGTGTTCAACCAGGCGGCCATGGATTTCGGCGCGATGCACTGCACCCCGAAAAATCCACAATGCGAGGAATGTCCTTTTCAATCAGACTGTTACGCCCTGAACAACAATCTTGTGGAGATTCTTCCCATCAAGAAGAAAAAAGCGGAACAAAAACACCGCTATTTCCATTACACCATCTATCTTTCTGATAATAAAACCATTATTGAGAAAAGATCAGAAAACGATATTTGGAAAAATATGTACCAATTCCCTTTGACGGAAACCGGTTCGGATGATTTTGCCGACACCCCTGTATTCTCCGCACGGGAAACCCTCTCCCACCAAATCATCCATGCGCATTTCTACGTGAAAAGCGTGAAAAAATTACCAAAACTCTCCGGAAACCAATCCATTATCGATTTCGACAACATCGATCAATATCCGATGCCAAAAATCATGACGTTGTTTTTGAGGGATATTTCCTCATATCACGCGTATCTTCACGTATAAAGCAATGTTGTAATGTTCTGCGGAATTTGCAGGAAAATATCAAATTATGGTATTTCCCGCTCAACGTGAAGATGATGTAGAAATAATACGCGCAGATACGAGCGATACGTGAAGATAACCAAAAAATTGTATCTTTGCCTTTCTTAAATTTTGTCATTATTAAACTTCTGTATTACACTGAAAACAACATAAACTAATGATTACGAAACAAGCCTTGGGCAACCTTCTTTTCGGCATGGCCGACATCCTTCGCGACAAGGTGGAGGACTATAAGTCGTATATTCTCTCATTGCTGTTCTTCAAACGTCTTTCCGACAATTACCAATGGGAGATTGAACACGAGAAAGAACAGTTTATAATTGACTACGTGCGTGAGCCTTCGCCACGTGAGCTGGAGGTGATTGCCAAGAAAAAGCACGACTTTACAATCCCTGACGGCTGCTTTTGGGATGATGTGCGCTTGGCTCCTATCGACAAGAAAAACGAGAAGTTGGACGCCGCTGTCAATGCCATTGCCGAGCAGAACATCGACAAAAACGGCAAGTATTTCCTTAAAGGCATCATCAACACCGTGCGATGGAACGAGCCTGCCCCCAACGGATCCGGCGGCAAAAAACTTGACCCAGAGGTACTCACCAACCTCGTCAACTATCTGAGTGCGGTGGATTTGAGCAACAACAATGTTACGGTGGATGTGCTCGGCGATGCCTACGAATACTTGATCAAACGTTTCGCTGACGAAAACAAGGGCGGCACTATGGCGGGACAGTTCTACACGCCGCAGGAGGTCGTCGATATCATTGTGCGCTACCTGAAACCGCAAAAAGGCGAAACCGTGTATGACCCCACTTGTGGCTCTGGCGGTTTTCTGCTGAATGCGGCCAAATATGCGCGCGCCAGCTATGACACGCAAAAGAGCATTCGTCTGTTCGGTCAGGAATTAGTGTGGAACACCTGGGCCATCTGCAATATCAATATGATTCTGCACGGTTTGGATGCCCGAATCGAGCAGGGCGACACCATCCGCGACCCGAAATTCAAAAGCGAGGAAAACGAACTTGAGCTCCGCACTTTCGACAAGGTAATGGCCAATTTCCCCTTCTCAATGGAGAACTGGGCGCAAAACGGCGAACCCAAGAAGGACAAAAAAGGCAATACTGTCAACAAGAAAGACGGTACGCCGCAAATCGAATACAAGAAGGAGTTTACCGACCCCTACAATCGTTTGGTCTATGGCGTTCCGCCTTATAGCAATGGCGATTTCGCTTTCTTACAGCACATCATCGCCTCTTTGGATGACAAGGGCAAGGCTGGTGTGGTATGCCCGCAAGGCGTTCTGTTCCGCGGACAACCCGAAAAGACCGAGGAAGAAGACGGTCAGAACCGCAAGGCCGATGTGGAGTACACGATTCGGCGTGGTTTCCTGCAAGGCGTTGACTTCAAGCAACATATCAACATCATTGATGCCATCGTGGTGCTGCCTGGCAATCTGTTTTACGGCACCACCATTCCTGGTGCCATCATATTCTTCGACAAGAACAAACCCGAGGAACGCAAGAACAAGGTGCTGATGGTGTATGCCGCCAAGAAAGGCTGGTACCGCGAAGAGGCCAATATGAGCGTGCTGGAGCCGCAAGACGTGCTGCGCATCTCCACCATTTTGGAGAGTTGGGGTGATGAGGAAAAGGCCCAGAAATGGATTGCGCTGCAAAAGAACAGGCTTCATAATCAGATTGACGAAGAACTTGATTTTCAACTGTCGGAGATAGAGAACGACACGACGGATGAGATGGCCAAAATGCGCGACAGACTAACTAAAGCAGAAACTATCATAAAGGAAAAGGAAGCCGCTGGCAAGAAACCGACTAATAGTGAACGGAAATCGGTGGAAACGGCGCAAAAAGCGTTGGATAAACTCACTTCAGACAAAGCCGCCCGCGAAACAGCCTTCCGGGAGAAAGCCGAGAAAATACGCCAAGCCATTGCCGATGTGGAAACGGAACTCCTGCAAATGTTAGCCGACCCCGAACTGCGCAAACGCTATTTCTCCATCGTGGACATGGACGAGATCAAGGAAAACGAGTTCAACCTCAACATTCCTCGCTATGTGGATACCTTTGAGCCCGAGGAACAGATAGACTTGAAAGAAGCCATTGCTGATTTCCAAAAGGCGATGCAAATCGAGTCGGAAACGGAGAACGAATTAAGTGACTTATTGAATAAACTTCTTTAACTATATGGATAAAGATTTGACAAACTCTGTTTTAGTGAGACAGAATGTATTGAACAACATATACGCTGTGGAGGAGATTCAGAAAGCAGTGGGTATAAAGGGGGTGTTGTTTGAGCAGTCGTATCGTTTTGTAAAGAAGCAATTGGCTGATTTTTATGGTGTTACAGAGCGAACGATAGAGAATTGTTTGGAGAAAAATGACAAAGAATTGCAGCGAAATGGCTACGAGGTGCTGAAGGGTAAACGTTTGATAGACTTCAAATTAGCCGCAAGCAAGTCAGATGTTTCCGAAATCGATTTCGGAAACAAAACACCCCAACTCGGCATATTCGACTTCAGGGCATTTCTGAATGTGGGGATGCTGTTGACGGACAGTGAAAGGGCAAAGATGTTGAGAAGTGCCATACTTGACATTGTGATTGACACCATTAACAAGCGTACAGGCGGTAATACAAAATACATCAATCAACGTGATGAGGATTTCGTCGGCAACCTGCTTCGAGGTGAGGATTATCGAAGAGAATTTACAGATGCCCTGCGCGACTGTGTGGCAATGGGGAACTTTAAGTATATCGTATATACAGATAAAATATATGTGAGTATTTTCAAGGAAAATGCACAGGAGTATCGTAAGATATTGCAACTGGAAAAGAATGAAAATGTAAGGCATACGATGTATAGCGAGGTGCTTGACATCATTTCAAGCTATGAAGCTGGGTTCGCTGATGTGCTGCGGAAAGCATTTGAGAAAAAAAAGGCGCAGTTAACGGCGTGGGAGGTAGATGCTTTGTTTGCCGAGTTTGAAAATCAACGTCTATGGGAGCCGTTGAGAGAGAAAGCCAGGGTGAAAATGGCCAGCCGTGACCTGTGTTTCCGTGATGCGTTGCACAAGAATTTGGAAGAATACATCCGTGCCGTGCCCGCGTCTGATTTCGACCGGTTCTTGGGCGAGAAAAGCATGGAGCTTGAGCAACGGCTGGAAGAATACCGTGATGCGTTGAAACGTCTGAAAGAAAGAGAGTAGCGTATGAGAGTCATCTATATCACACCCGAACAGGCTTTGGAGACGCACCGAATGACTGTGGAATACAGCGGTGGCGGAGATACCTCGCATTTGAACATAGGGTATCTTTACAGTGTGTTGGAGCATATCCAGAACGATGACTATTATCCGACCTTTGAAGACAAGTTGGTACATCTGGTTTGGTCGGTTAACAGGAACCATAGCTTCTCGGACGGTAACAAACGTTTGTCGGTCACGTTGGGTGTGCAGTTTCTCTCCATGAATGGATATCTGTATTGCATCAAGCGTTTTTTGCGAGATATGGAGAACATCAGCTATCACCTTGCCGCCGGACGCATAGACAAAGATTTGTTGCGGGATATTGTACATTCCATCCTTGAAGGCGAGGAAGACTTCGATGAGGCATTGAAGATAAGGATATTGTGTGCGATAGAGGATGGAGAAATCGGGTTTGATGAACAAGGAACAATTAACAATGTACAATGATGGAAGGCTGGAAAGAATACTATTTGAAAGATATTGTAGATGAACTAATTATGGGTCAATCTCCTGATTCTTCTTCATATAATAATGAAAAGAAAGGGATTGCTTTTGTTCAGGGTAATGCTGATATGCAAAATGGTTTTCCTTTTATTAGAATGCACACTACAGACCCCAAAAGGTTTTCCGAGCTGGGTGACGTGTTGTTGTCTGTGAGAGCACCAGTCGGAGATGTCTTCTATAACAACTATGGATATTTGGCAATTGGAAGAGGATTATCTGCAATTCGGATAAAAAATAAAGATTTAAGAACTCTTGTGTTCTATTTGTTGCACTATGATAAAAAGCAATTTGAGCGTTTAGAACAAGGAACAACCTTTACTGAAATAGGAAAAAAAGAGGTTCGAAACATTCGTCTCGTAATACCTCAAAATTCTGCCGAGCAATCCGCCATAGCCGCCATTCTCTCCAAAGTTGACGAGGCGATAGCGGCGGTGCAGGACAGCATAGCCGCCGCCGAGCGCCTGAAAAAGAGCTTGATGCAGAACCTCCTCACCGGCCGCATGAAACCCGACGGTACCTTGCGCAAAGATGATGAGTTTTATGTGGATGAGAAGTTTGGGAGAGTGCCGAAGGGATGGGTGGTGAAAGCAATTGGAGACAAAAGTGTTTGCCAAATCAATCCAAACTATAAGTACAAGAAAAAGGAAATGTATGATTTTGTCCCGATGGAAGCTGTCAAAGAAGACTTTGGCGGATTGGATTTTGTTGAAAAACAAATAATTGACAATGGAAGTTATACTCGTTTCAAAGCTGGAGATATTTTGTTTGCGAAGATAACTCCATGTAGCGAAAATGGTAAAGTCACCTATATTGACCACATTGATTCTGAAATAGGCTTTGCATCAACTGAGTTTATTGTTTTTCATCCTACAGAGAATGTAAATGGACAATTTATATATTTGATATTATCAAGTGGAAATGTACATAGATTAGCTATTTCTTTAATGGAAGGAACAACAGGAAGGCAAAGAATACCATGGAAAATATTCCGAAATAGGATTTTTGTTCCAATGCCAGACAAAGAAGAGCAAACGGAAATAGTCAACAGAATACTAGCTTTTGACAAGAAAATCAAAGAGAATAATAACAAAATCGCCGTCCTTGAAAGGCTGAAGAAGTCGCTGATGCAGAATTTGCTGACGGGGAGGGTGAGGGTAAAATAGGATAAATATGAAATTTTTAGGCGTTAGAAACTATAGTGGTGGGATACGGTACTGTATCTTAGAACCTGATGTTAATGGAAAACCAATTTGCATTAATTTAGAGGGCGAGAATTTAATACGTATACCTAAAGAGTATATTGATAATTGTGAAGAAATGCTCGTTTGGTATAAAAATGAGATAAATAGGATTATTGATAAATATTGTATTGAATCAGTAGGTTTGAAACATAATGAAAACACGCCAGGTCGTTACACTAGTTTAAAGAAAATAATGTTTATGGATTGTATTGTCACTCTAGTCTCGTTGGAGAAAAACATTCCGTTCTCATCATATTCATATAATCAAATTGGCATAAACTCTTCAACTGTTCAAGCAGAAGCAGAAATCTTATTTGGTAGAACAAGTAAAAAATGGGATTCAAGTATGGCTGATGCTATGATGGTTGCATATAAACAATATAAAGATGAAGTTTAATTTTATAGTAGGACAAGAAATATACAAGTATAAATTAAAGAAAAAACTTGGCGAAGGTTCATTTGGTGAAGTTTGGCTTGCCGAAGATATGTCGATTAACAAACAAGTGGCTCTGAAGATTCTTCCTTCCGATTTTTCACACATCCCCGATGTCTTAGAAGAAGCAAAAAACGGCAACAAAGTGTCTCATCAAAATCTATTGGAAATTTATTATGCCGATGTTTGCAAGATCAAGCCAGATTTAAGTCTAGTTTTAATAGCTCAAGCATATCAGGAAAACGGATCGGTCACAGGGTTCCTTAATGCTAGGAATTTTCTGCCACTACCTTTTTTATTAAAAACTTTGAAAGATATAGCCGCAGGGTTGGAATACTTGCATAATGGTAGTATAATTCATAATGACATTAAACCAGGAAATATATTAATTGACAAGAATGGGAATGCAGTGCTATCTGATTATGGAATATCAAGCGTTTTGGAGAGTGGTTCTTCTACAAGTCCCAAAAACATATATTTACTGCACGGAGCTCCAGAGGTGATTAGTGGAAAATCCGGTATATCTGTTGCAACAGACGTATTTCAACTTGGTTGTACTGCATACAGACTTGCGAATGGAATTGATGAACTATCATGTCATACTATTTCAACAAAAGATGAACTAATAAAAAACAAGAATGATAGAAAAATGCCATCGGCAATTCATCAACCGTATGTACCAAAGAAATTGCAGAAAATCATTAATAAATGTACTGAGGTAGAGCCAACAAAAAGATATTCATCAGTATTGGACTTCCGTAGAGATTTAGAAAAACTTTGTTTCCCTGGATATTGGACTGTCGATGAAAATGATACTACAAAATTGATAGGTATAGGTAAAGATTATATTTACGAATATATCGTAACTCCTAAACACGGTAATATGTTTGATGTTGAATCAAGAAGAAAATCAAAAGTAAGTGGTAAGTCTTATAGAATTACTGCATATTGCAAAAAGAACATCAAACAAAAAGAAAAAGACAAACTAATTAAAGATTTTTTTGAATGGGTGATTAATAATGCAAAATGATAGATTATGAAAGACAACACCTTTAAAGACACACACGAATATAAGGATTTTATAAATATTTCAGGCGAAGAAGAACGATTTGTCGCCATGCTTGATATAATGGGTTTCAAAAAAATGGTTGAATCCAAATCGAGTGATGAAATATATGATCTTTTTTGTAAAGTTGATACAAATAAAATAATAACAGAGAAAAATATGGGGCCAATATGGACTATGGTTTTCTCTGATACCATTATTATTGTAACAAATAGCATTGAAAAAGCAGACTTATTTGCTATTACAGTTGCATCTATCATGTATCATAGATTATTTTTTGACAATGGTTATGCTTTGAATGGTGGAATATCAATGGGTAAAGTTCGTGTAGATAAAGAAAAAAATATATTATTTGGAAAACCAATTATAGATGCTCACATTCTACAAGAAAAGCTATATTATTATGGAATAGCATTTTCCCATGAAATGAACACATTTTTAGATAATTTATCATTAAATAGTGTCATTCCTGGATGTATGCATCCAATTATAAAAAAACAAATTCCAATAAAAAGTGAAAACCGTACGAATTGGGAAGAATATTACCATTTAGATATAATTGATTTATGGGGCGTCAGTTCGATAAAAAATCTTTTCACGCCGACAGATCCAATTAAAAGCATTCAACAGCGTTTGGATAATATTAGCATAAACTGTACAACAGAAAGAGCAATGCAATACTTGAATAATACAAGAACAGTTTTACAATTATAGGGTGTCTTACCAAGAATTATATTGTTTATTTCTATATGAAAACTTCCATCCGCTTTTATAACGATCGCGAGGTGCGGGCTGTGTGGGACGAGAGCCAAAACAAATGGTGGTTCTCGGCCGTTGACATTGTTGCCGCCATCACCGAAAGCCCCAATCCGAGAAAATATTGGAGCGTGCTCAAAACCCGACTGAGAAAAGCCGGAAACGAGTTGACTACAAAATGTAGCCAACTCAAAATGACCGCTGCCGATGGTAAAAAATACGCTACCGATTGCTTCTCTCAAGATGATATAATCGAATTGGTGAAACTTATCCCCAGCAAAAAGACTGCCGATTTCCTCGACTGGTTCACCTATAGCGACAACACCATCGACGGGCAGAGCCGCAAAAAAGCATACGAACTGTGGGAAAGCCATCTAGTGGAGGATAGCGACGTGGGCTCCACCAAAGGCCTGCAACAAATCCATGCCTACCTGTTTGGCGGTTTGTACGATTTTGCGGGTCAAATCCGCACCAAGACCATTTCAAAAGGCGGATTCACATTCTGCGTGGCCCAATACCTGCCCCAAGCCCTGCAAACCATTGACAAAATGCCCGAAACTACCTTTAACGAGATTGTGGATAAATACGTGGAAATGAACGTGGCGCATCCCTTTATGGAAGGCAACGGTCGCTCAACGCGCATCTGGCTCGACATGATCCTGAAAAAACGGCTGAAAAGATGCATTGATTGGAGCAAAATCAACAAAAACGACTATCTTCGTGCTATGGAGCAAAGCGCCGCTGACGGCACATTCATCCGCCAGTTGTTGGCGGGTGCCCTCACCGACAAGATTGACGACCGAGAATTGTTTATGAAAGGGATTGATTATTCTTACTATTATGAGGAATAAATGCAATGAACAATTTGAGATGGTGGTTTCGGTATCTTCGGTGGTTTCGACAGGCTCAACCACCGGGCCCTCGGTGCCTGAGCTTGTCGAAGGCACCACCACAAAGCTTGTCGAAGGCACCACCACAAAGCTTGTCGAAGGCACCACCACAAAGCTTGTCGAAGGCACCACATTCAACAAAATCTAACTTGCAATGAAAGGATACATGTACATACTACTCTGCGATGATGGCAGTTACTATACAGGAAGCACTAACAATTTGGAGTTGCGATTACAGCAGCATTTTGCTGGCGAAGGAGCAAATCACACTAAAAAACATCCTCCAGTGAAATTGCTTTATTATGAAGAGTTTGACAGGATTGACGAGGCATTCAACAGAGAAAAGCAGGTGCAAGGGTGGAGCAGAAAGAAAAAGGAAGCATTGATCAATAGAGAATATGGGAAATTGCCGGAACTGTCAAAGAATTATTCGCAACATGGAAGGCCTGAGATGTCGGTGGTGGTTTCGACAAGCTCAACCACCGAGGACACCGGACCCTCGGTGCCTGAGCTTGTCGAAGGCACCGATACAATGCACCGCAACAAAACCTAAATTACCATGAAAGGATACATGTACATACTACTCTGCGATAAAAGACAATTAGATTTCAATTAGACAATTTTAAGACAATTTCTAGACGATTTTAAGACAATTTCAAGACAATTTTATTTGTAATATAAAGATTTTCAACAGAATACAATAAGACAACTTTTTTTTGAATATGTCACAATTGCACGAAAACAAACCAATAGAATCCAAAGTCACCGAATGGCTCACCCAATTGGGGTGGGAATATCGCTCGGCGGAGGATTTGAAATCCTATAACCGCCTGCAGATGAACGCCGTGGTGGAGCCAATATTGGTGGAGCAGGTGATGAAGTTGAACGGTATCAACCAACAGGCGGCAAAGGCAGCGGTGGAGACGCTGCTCAACAACCTGCGCAATCCCATCCCCATAGAGGGTAACGAGAAGTTCCTCAACCAACTTTGCGATGGCGTCACCATCACCATCGACCGTGAGGACCGCACCATACGCTTCATCAACTTTGAGGATATATGGCAAAACAGCCTCATCGTCACCAACCAATACGCGGTGCAACAGGTTCGGGCGGACATCTGCCTGTTGGTCAATGGCATACCGTTAGTGCCCATCGAGGCCAAGCAGTGCGCACGGCGCGGCACCAACTGGCTGGAGGGCGTCAGGCAGTTCCAGACCTACGACCGCCGCAGCGAGAAACTGTTTATGTGTCACCTCTTTGGCGTGGCCTGCAACGGAAGGCTGAGCAAATACGGCATTCCGGGCGCATCATCGTCCTATTTCAATGAGTGGAAGGATTCGGTCATCGCCGACAAATACGACAATCCGTTGTTGCACCCCGAAAACGAGTTGTGCCGTGTCTATAAGGATGAAAACGATGGCCTGATGCACTTCGATGTGGAGCGGCTGCCCAACGGACAGCTATTGGAACAGATGAAGTTTGGCATCATCGGTTTGTTGCAGCCCGAGCGCGTGCTCGACATCCTGCAGCATTTCATCGTGTTTGAGCGTGACGACAACAAGATCATCAAGAAAGTGGCGCGTTACCAGCAACTGCGTGCAGCCAACAAGATTGTGGATAGGGTGGTGCAGTCTGACAAGGCGCAAGGCGTGATTTGGCACACCCAGGGTTCGGGCAAGTCGCTCACCATGCTTTACACTGCCTACAAACTCCGCAAGACCGAAACCTTGAACGACCCGACCATTTTCATCGTGGTGGACCGCAAGGACCTGAAAGACCAGATGGACGACACCTTCTTCAACTGTGTGTTTCCGAACGCGCGGGTGGTGATGAGTATCGGCGACCTGAAAAGCATACTCAGAAACCAACCCGCTGGCGTGTTCATCACCACCATTCAGAAATTCAAGGAGTTGGGCGAGATCAAGGACGAGCGCGACAATGTCATCGTGCTCATCGATGAGGCCCATCGTACGGAATACGGCGACTATCAGATGGAACTGCGTGCCGTGTTGCCTAACGCCAAGCGTTTCGCCTTCACAGGTACGCCGATTCCCAAGACCCATCGGGAGTTTGGCATCAAGGATGAGAACGGCAAAATAGAGTATTATTTGGACAAATACAGTGTCATCGACGCCATCAACGATGGTGCCACCAAGCCCATCCGCTACACTTTGGGCCCGTCGCAGTGGTTTTTGGACAAGAAGAACCTCAAACAAGGCTATGCCGACATCACTGCCGAGTTGGAGGAAGACCAGAAACGCTTGGTGGAACAACGTGTGCAGCCTTGGAAAACCCTGATGAAGAAGCCTGAGCGAATCAAGACCTTGGCCGCCGACATTGCCAAGGACTTTCGCGAGCGATTGGAACCGCAAGGCTTCAAGGCGCAGGTGGTGGCTATTGACAAGGAGGCTTGCGTGTTGTATTACAACGAATTGCTCAACTATTTCGACTCATCGGAAATCCGTATCATCTTTTCCACAGGACAATACGAAACAAGTGAACGTTACGACCTCTTTTCGCCGTTCTACATCGACGACAGGGAGCGCAAACGCCTGATTGACAACTTCAAGAAACGTATTACCGATGAGGAGAAAGCCAAAGGCAACAACCTGAAAATCTTCATCGTCTGCAATATGCTGCTTACGGGCTTTGACGCGCCCATCGAGCAAACCATGTATTTGGATAGTCCTCTGCGTGACCATAATCTGTTGCAGGCCGTGGCCCGTACCAACCGTCCGTATGACTATGGCGAGGGCGAAAACAAACTTTCCAAGGAGTTTGGTCGCATCGTCGATTATGTGGGTGTATTCCAGAACTATAAGGAAGCCTTGAACTATGATCCCGAAGACATCGGCGAGTTTGAAGACGTGGATGCGCTGTTGAAAGATTTTCCAAAAGAATTGGATGCCGCTTTTGAACCTTTTGCCGAAATCAAGTTGGAGGACAGTTACGAGTGCGAAATGGCTATCATCCGCAAGCTGAGTGAGATAGACCACGGACAATTTGAAAACCGTTTCCATCGGGTGGTGCAGCTATGGGAAGCCATCAGTCCCAATCCGGGTTTGCGCCCGTTCCGTACAAAATACCTGTGGTTGGTTACCATTTACGAACTCTACTTGGAGGAATTCCGTCGTGTGGATTTTGATGTGGAGTTTTACGCTGCACAGACGCGCAAACTATTGGAGGAGAGTGCAACCTTGCTGGATTTCCGAGGTCATTTGCCCGAAATCGCCATTGATGCGGACTATCTCACCAAATTGCAGGAAACTCGGTTGTCGCCTTCCGACAAAGCTGAGAAGATCATCCGCGACATTGAGACCATGATTCGCACCAACCAGAATAGTAGCGCCATCTATATCGAGTTTCAGGAGCGTTTGGATGCGCTTATCCGCATGAAGAACGCCAATGCCATTGAGATTGAGGGACTTTTGAAGAAACTCAGCGAGCTTTACACCGAAGTGGATGAAGCCGTTGCAATCCCAAAGAAGATGGGCTTCGACGACAAAGGCACTTTTGAAATTTATCAGATTCTCAAAAATGAACTTCCGCATTTCGATGAAGCATTGGCAAGGGAATTTGCCAACGAATTGGCAGCCAAGATTCAGTCGAGAATTTATATCGGTTGGCAGGAAGTCACGCAGGAGTACAACCGTTTGTTGGGCGAGGTGGCTTTGTTGGCGGCCAATGAAAAATACGATGTCTTGGACGTGTACGGAAAAGACATTTTACAAGAGACCATCATGGATTCTATTGTGAGAAATTTCAGTTTGAATTGATATGCTGCCCGATAATTGCTCAGTCATACGTCGAGAAGTCAAGAATGCCCGTCTTCGTGTTCGCGAAGATGGCACTGTGCAGTTGTTTGTCCCTGTGGCGTTCACAGATGAGGATGTCGAAAAGCTTTTGGAGAAAAAGGCACAATGGATAGCCTCGAAACGGCAATTCTTTGAGCAGAAAACCAAGATCAAACTGCGACGCAACGAAATATTGCTTTTCGGCAACCGTTATGCCTACTACTATTCGTCAAAATATCAGAACAAGGTGATCGTCAACCACGAAAGCAAGACCATCCAGGCAAAACGGGACTTGTTGGATGCGACAGTTCAGGAAAAATGGCTGAAATCGGTGGCACGAAAGTATATCTTAACGCGAACAGAGACCCTCTCCGAGGCGCTGCTTCTGCCATACAACAAACTCTACATTCGCAGTCAGAAACGGAAATGGGGTAACTGCTCTTCGGAGAAGAACATATCCATCAACTGGCGACTGATTAAAGCCCCTGAATTTGTCATTGACTATGTTATCATTCATGAACTGTGCCACACGGTCATTATGAAACATACAGTGCGTTTCCAAACCATGTTGCGCTCTCATTGTCCAAATTGCGAACAGGCACAGGCATGGTTGGATAAATACGGGAATAGTTTGTAGAGTGCTACCCTTATTGCTTCCTACTGCTTAACCAAAAAAAATGTATCTTTGCCTTTCTTAAATTTTGTCCAAAAGTATTAATAACAAACTGATAATCAATATGATAATTAAAGACGATTTTACGTGCAGACACAACGGTCCTGCCGTGAGCGAACAACAGAAAATGTTAGATGTCATCGGTGTCAAGACGATGGACGAACTGATTGAGAAGACGGTTCCCGCCGCCATCCGCCTGCCCAAGCCGCTGGACCTTCCCGACGGCATGACCGAAGGCGAATACCTCAACCACATCCACGCTCTGATGGCGAAGAACAAGATTTACCGCTCCTACATCGGTATGGGTACCTACAACACCTACACTCCTGCGGTGATCTTGCGCAACATTTTCGAGAATCCGGGTTGGTACACCTCCTATACTCCGTACCAAGCGGAAATTTCACAAGGCCGTATCGAAGCATTGCTGAACTACCAGACGATGATCAGCAGCTTGACCGCTATGCCGTTGGCCAACGCTTCCATGCTGGACGACGCCACGGCCGCCGGTGAGATGATGCTGATGTTCTTCCGCAGCCGCAGCCGCGAGCAACAGAAGAACAACGTGGTGAAATACTTCGTCGCTGAGGGCGTGTTCCCGCACTCCATCGGCGTGATGAAGACCAACGCCGCTCCTCACGGTATCGAGCTCGTGATCGGCAAACCCGACCAGGTGGAACTCGACGAGACCTTCTTCGGCGCGATGATCCAATACCCGAGCTACTGGGGCAGCATCCATAACTTCAGCGCATGGGTCGAGAAAGCGCATGCCAAGAACATCTTCGTGGGCGTGGCCACTGACCTGCTGGCCTTGACGCTGCTCACGCCTCCGGGCGAATGGGGCGCTGACTGCGTGGTCGGCTCCACCCAGCGTTTCGGCATCCCGATGGGTTACGGCAGCCCCGCCGCCGGCTTCTACGCTTGCAAGGAAGAGTTCCTGCGCCAGATGCCCGGTCGTATCATCGGTGTTACCGTCGATGCACAAGGTAACCGCGCCGTCCGCATGGCCCTGCAGACCCGCGAGCAGCACATCAAACGCGAGCGTGCAACCTCCAACATCTGCACCGCCAGCGCCCTCACCGCCATCATGGCCGGCTTCTACGGCATGTGGCACGGCGCCGAGGGTCTGAAGAACAAAGCTGTGAAAATCAACGTTTTGGCCGGCGTTCTCGCTGAAGAAGCAGCCAAGTACGGCTTCAAACAGTATAACGAAAACTACTTCGACACCCTTTGCCTCGAAACGCCCGAAGGCATCACCTGCGAGGACGTAAAGAAAGTGGCCCTGTCGAAAGAGATCAACCTCTGCTACCACTGCGAACGTTGCTTCACGATTTCGTTGGACGAGACCGTCACCCACGACGATGTCAACGACATCCTCGAAGTGCTGGCCATCGCCGCCGGCAAGCCGTTCACCCCGCACGTATGCGACGGCAGATGCGGCATTCCCGACCTGCACATCCCTGCTGAACTGACCCGTAAGAGCCCGTTCATGCAGCACAAGATTTTCAACCAGTATCACTCCGAAACCGAGATGATGCGTTACATGAAGATGCTGGAAGTCAAAGATTTGTCGCTGAACCGCGCCATGATTCCGCTGGGTTCCTGCACCATGAAGCTCAACGCCGCCGCCGAGATGCTGCCGCTGAGCTGGCCCGAGGTCTGCAACATCCACCCGTACGCTCCCGCCGACCAAGCCGAGGGCTTCAAGGAGATGTTGGATGAGGTTTGCAACTGGCTGGCCAAGATCACCGGTTTCGCCGCCATCTCCCTGCAGCCGAACTCCGGCGCCGCGGGCGAGTATGCCGGCATGACCGTCATCCGCAACTATCACCTCAGCCGCGGCGAGGGTCACCGCAACATCTGCCTGATTCCCTCTTCCGCACACGGCACCAACCCAGCTTCTTCCGCCAAAGCCGGCAACAAGATCGTGGTGGTGAAAGCTACGGAGCACGGCGAAGTCGATATCGACGACCTGCGCGCGAAAGCTGAACAATACAAAGACAACCTCTCCTGCTTGATGATCACCTATCCTTCCACGCACGGCGTGTTTGAGGAAGGCATCCTCGAAATCATCAAGATCATCCACGAGAACGGCGGTCTGGTCTATATGGACGGTGCCAACATGAACGCCCAGGTGGGTCTCACCTCTCCGGGCACCATGGGCGCCGACGTCTGTCACCTCAACCTGCACAAGACCTTCGCCATGCCTCACGGCGGTGGCGGTCCTGGCGTTGGCCCGATCGGCGTGTGCGAGAAGCTCGTCCCGTTCCTCCCGAACCACGCTACCGTGAAGGTCGGCGGTGAGCAGGGCAGCCAGGTGGCCACGGCTCCTTACGGCAGCGCCTA